>Ga0209553_1000390_pt1 | contig 22974 bp, 15 predicted proteins | sample LauGreFBDMM110DN_2_FD_188217 | JGI IMG/M metagenome (GOLD analysis project Ga0209553, IMG submission 188217) | Freshwater lake microbial communities from Lake Michigan, USA - Fa13.BD.MM110.DN (SPAdes) (version 2) | ecosystem: Environmental > Aquatic > Freshwater > Lake | place: Lake Michigan...
CTGGGAAGACAATTCACAGCCACCGCGGCAGCGCTCGATGATGACGCAACGGACACGCTGAAGTTTTCGCTCGGGAGCGGTTCCCCAGAAGGACTCACGGTTGATCAAAAGACCGGTCAGCTCAAGTGGACACCACCCACAACGTTTACACCAGGCAAATATGACGTGGAAGTGAAAGTCACTGACAGCAGTGCTGAATCAGTGTCTGCTTCAGCAACGATTGCCCTTGATGTGCAGGACGACTTTGCGGCACTCACCCTGCTGTCTGGAATCGTAGGTAAGGACGGTGTGTTGCACGCTTGGTTTCGTAACAAGGCGACGGGAAAAATGAACCCGTTGAAAGCAGGCGAAAATCTGAACTCTTCTGACATTTCGGCGGAGATCGTTGCGATCACGGATCGCTATGTCACGATGAAAGACGTGGAGGGACTTTGGAAGTTAAAACTAGGCGACGGCCTGCGTCAACGGCAACTGATTGAACCGAGCCCGAAACCCACAACCCAGCCACCACCTGCCGTTGAGCCACCTGCCGTTGAACCACCTGCCGTTGAGCCACCTGCCGTTGAGCCACCTGCCGTTGAGCCACCTGCCGTTGAACCACCTGCCGTTGAACCACCTGCTCCGGGAATGCCGTAAAGTTTCTCGGATCGCAGGTATCGTATCGGGTAGGATCAGCAAACTTTGGGAGTGGCGAGCCACAGTCCTCAGCTTCGATCATGGTGCGCAGACACGTCTGATCCGCCACTTATGCGGCGCTACAAACTGCTTCGCATGGAGGAGCGTTGCGTGTAAAAGCTGGGACGGCCATTGTCTTTACTCGTCGAAATCCAGTTCCTCATCCGAAATGTCTTCGTCATCGCCATTTTCATCCGTCAATTCAAATCGGCCAGATTGCCAGACGGCACCAGGAATGTCCGTATAAGTTTCATCACTTTCTAGGACTTCGGGGACGAGCGCCGGAATCTTGTAGCACTTGGCTTGAAATTCAAGGGCCACTTCTCGAGCGGTGTCCTCCGATTCGGCAAGCACACCCCATTCGGTGATATACGTTGTCCAGTTTTCCTGCCCGCTCAGTCGATCCGGATCATCGTTCCATGTTTCATCCAGCGGTTGATGGACCAAACATCGATAAAGCCGCACGTTTTCCACGGGTTTCTGGGCAGTGGATTCACGTTGCCATTGGAACCACGAATCTGGCATCAACCCTGATCGCAGCAACCGCGATTCCACTCTGGCGGCGAGAGCCTCATCCATCAAGATTTCTTCGGCCACGACACATAGGCGTTGCAACAATTCTGCGATCCCTGTTGATGACAGGAAGTCGATTTCGGACAAATGAGTTTCCATCGCGATCGTGAGATGCGGCCGAGCCCCGGCCACGTCACCCAGTCGAGATTTAGCAACCGCCCGCATCAACTCCAGATGCCAGCCCGTAGATTCGGCAAGAGTTTCTTCGAGGTCAAGACATTCTAGACAGAGTTGAAAATCACCCTGTTCATAGTGACAGACACCTCGATAGTAGCTTGTCCACAGATTCGGACCAGCCAACTGCGTAAACTTATCGAGGTACGTCAACGTGGCATCGTACTGCTTCAAGCGGAACGCCAACATTGCCGCGTCAAATGCGACTTGCGAGTCACTACAGCCTTCGCGCAGACTCACATCCAGTACATGCAATGCGTCGCGTGGGCGTTCGGTGTTCGAATAGAGATCCGCCAGTCGCCGCACGATGTTGCCCTCCACGCGATCTAGGCGAAACGCGCGGGCAAAGCAGCGTTCAGCCTCTCCCGGATTGTCTTCAGCCGCAAAATGATCACCAGCTCGCAGAAAGTTACGTGGCTTTGAGGTGTCCAGTTCCAATGACTTGCGAAACAACTGCTCAGTGCGTTCTGTCGTAATTTTTTCGGCAAGCGTTTCATTGGGACTGCCCCGCAGAGCATCACCTAAGACCCCCAGCACCGACAACGCGACCGCGTTGCTGCGATGCGGTGCCGTTAGGGCATTGGCCCATTTCCAGACGGCTTCTCCGTCGTCACCCCCGCCCACGAGATATCCCATCAGATGTAGCAACCCGCAGGCATCTTCTTGGTGACTGGCTTCATCGGCACGAATCGCCAAAATCTCTGCCCGGATACTATCGAATTTTTCCTGCGTCGGTTCCTGCATGAGATCGTTCATCCGCATCCGGAATGATTCGATCAGTTTCGACAGCGGCGTGACAGTCTGTCCCAGAGCTTCTGGCGACATTTCGCTGTGATCAGCACTCAATGGCGCCGTCACGACACTGGCCGCTGGCGAATCGCGGACTTCGGAATGCCGTGGTTCAGCAGCAATCGCCAGCGGCCAGTGTCGTGAGGTGTCAAGCAGCAACTGCAGTCGTCGCAAAGTTAGATAGTCGTTGGCCGATCGTGCCCGCTGTTCCAGTTGCCGAGCCAGAGTCTCTGCCTGTTTCTGTTGTCCTGACAATCGTTTGACGGCGATCAGTCGCAGTCGTGTTTCGAACCACAAGTGGGTGCCGTTGCATTTTTGAAGTCGCTGATCCCAGTGACTCAGCAAACGCGACGCTTCGTCCCAGTTTTCATGCTGTACAGCCCGCAACGCGGCATTCAAGTCCAGTTCATGTTCGAAGACGGGACACTCTTCCGCGGTCGGCATTTGCCTGAATTCGGGGTCGGTCTCGATCGCCGATGGTAATCCCGCTGCCAGACGAATGGTGTCCCGTGCCATCAATGTCCGCATCCGTGATTCAAACTTCAGCGACACCGCTTCACTCTGAGTAAATTCCAGAGCCTGATCCATGGTGGTCAGCGCTTCATCGAATCGTCCATGCAGGGCTGCCAGCCATGCCAATTTACTGCTTGCTAGCCAGCGACGATCGCCGCGGTCCGACCATGCGCCGTCTTGCTCCATGATTAGCCGACATTGATGTCCTGCAATATCAGCGTCATCCGCAGCCAAATACACGTCACAGGCATATTCGCGAAAACAGCTCACACAGCCGATCTTTCCAGTGCGGCGACAGATCTGGATCCCGTCCGTGATACACGCATGCATTCCGTCGGAATTGTATCCTTCCAGTTGACCTGTAGCCTCCGCCAGATTCTCATAAGCACAGGAACTCATGGAATACACGAGGTATTCGTATTGTTCTCGCGAAAAGTCTGACTGAATCTGCCGCACCTGCTCTTCGTTTTCCAGAATCGCGATCAGCTCAATCGCACGTTCACGCATGGTCTGGAATTCGAAGAGATACTGCGCTTGATCCATCTGAAAAAACGTACCCAGCACATACGCATGCGCGCGATGCTCCACTCTTCCACGTCGACGCAGTTCTCCGTACAATCGAGAAGAACCGGCAAACTGGCATTTGGGAATCAGGGCTTCCGCACGTTCTTGGAGATCCTGCAACTGCTGATCAATCTGTGATTCGTCACCAGACATCATGAACCAACCTTTTCAAGTCGCGGCGCGTTTATCTTTGCTGGCGCGTATGACTTATTCGTATTTTTGCTTCTGGCCTACAATTCTTAAATCCTTAATCCTGTCCCCACAATGCATCGGCGATCCAGTCCAAGTCTTCCATCTGCACGTCCGCGGCTTGTTTCCCTCGGCCTGCCCCAGCTGAATTCAGGGCATTCGTGACCAGCAAACGTAGCACACTCGCAAGGGGGCTCCGTACTCCCTGACTCAAGGCCCGTTGCACGAGACGATGTTCACGATTGAGGATTACCTCATTCTGGCCCGTTGGTGCTTGGCGAAAATGCGCATCAATCAGACGCTGAAAGCCCTTGGGGATGTCTCCGTCACGACGCAGATCTTCAAATGTCTGGGCCAATTCGTAGCGTTCATTGAGGAACGCGACAACCGGGAGTCCCTTGTCAAACGAGGCCATGAGGACGCGAGCCTTCGTGGTTCGAAAAAAATCAGCCCATGTGGCTGGCGCATCTTCCAACTCATTCATCCCCATGACAGAATCTGCAAAATTCGCTGACGACGGAGTTGCCGGGCGGAGATCAATTTCCTGTTCCGGATGATCGGAAATCATTGCGGCCAGCAGGTTTTCTTCAAAGCTGCGAAACACATGCACGCATGGCACTGGGTTCGCCGCAAACACATCATCCAGATAACGTTCCTGACGTCGATCGGCATTGTACCAGATCACGAACTCAGCATTCGTTTCATGCAAGCCATCAGCCATGCTTTTCTGCAGCAGTTCATCAAATCGCAACGCTCCCCGCGAAGTTCGGAAGCGATACACTTTCGCCAGCAGTTCGCGAAGTCGAGGCTCTTCGAGAGCCGCTCCTGCGAGTAAATAGCGATGCCAGTTCACGATCGCCTCCAAACGTGAAGGCTCCTCATCCGCCATCTTTTCAAGATGCATGAATAGGAATTCATTCAGCGTCGAACGTACAATCTGAAAGCGGTCATCGCGGACAAGGTCTTCTCGACTTGCGGTCGGCAAACAATCTTCCAGTTCAAGCACGCCGCGCAGAAACGTGGCCCACGGTGGCAAAAGATCTCGCACGCGGCGCGAGATCACCATGCGCCGCACAGTCACGGCGACCGTCGAGTCATCCGCAAAACCGGGCGTTCGCTGCGGTGAAATGTACAACGCTCCGGCGATTGATGCAGGCTTTTCAACGCGGATCGGAATCACATCCAATGGCGATTCATTGAAATAGTTGGCGAGCTCCAGTTCCAGTGCTTCAGGATCCGGGGTTGGATCAAACCACGCGACATGAATCACATTCACTCGCGCGCCAGTCCCGTTAAGATGGATGGGCACAGTGAGAAAGTCCGCGTAGGCCCTAATCGCGGCCTCAAGCGGTTCTGCCAATTCAGACATGAACCGAAATTGCGGTTTCAAGTAAAGACGCACAGACGTGCCGACTTCCACGCGATCGCAGGATGACAACTGAATACTCGTACCTGGCCCGGCTTCCCAGCGAATGCCTTCGACACAGTCTTCGCGACGACTTTCCACGACGAGTCGATCTGCCAGCATAAAGGCACTAAACAGGCCAATGCCGAACTGACCAATCAAATGTTCGCCGTCGCCGTTGATGGCTTCGCGTTGCTCATCGCTGCCGCGACCTTTGAGCAATCCCGTGATGCCGATCCCCAGCGTTCCCAGAAACTGCTCGGCATCGTCCGCGTTCAAACCGATTCCGTCATCGGAAAATGTCAGCGTCCCATCGGCAGCGTGCTGCTGAATGTCGATTCGTCCATGAAACGAAAGATCCCGACTGCGCCGCCGCATAATGGCGTCGTGGGCATTTTGAATCAGCTCCCGAATTGGCGTGTCGACTCGGCTGTACAGCGACGACCCCATGATCTCAATCACGCCAGCAATATCCACCCTAAACGGAATCTGACGAGTCCACACGCTCTGCACCTCACGCTGCCCGCAACCATACCACTGACGTTCGGCCGTCTGTATCGTCGTCAGATATCCGTTCCGCCGTCACAGCCCACAGGGTAGCAGCAATCTCAACGCAGTTCACGCAAGTCTGGAATCCATATTCCAAGGAGTTTATGCGTTCCCGTAACGTGGACATGCCGATTCTTGTCTGAGCTCAAAAACACAGCCCAAACAGCACGTTTTGCGAACTTTTCGTCACGCGATTGATGCGTGAAAATTTTCAGATGCTTACGCGCGAGACATTCACATCGCGCATCGACCTGCGGCGACTGCAATAGAGCCCATCCCGGTCTACCGCAGATGCGCGTCGGCAAACTTCAGATACTGCTCCCAGTCGTAGTCAGTCACGTCGTGTTTTCCTGATCGCATGTGGTAACCAACATCAGCCTGTAAGGGGGAATCGACTTCCGGCATCTTGTCGGATTCAAAGACCTTCTTTCCAAACAAGCGGAACGCCGGACCAGCATGATAAAGCCCTAGGTATTCGCCATAGGGATCAGCCCAAGTATCTTCTTCCGCACTCGCCACGTACACCGGCCGTGGTGCGCTGAGCGCAATCAGCATGTGACTGTCCACCGGCATCGCCGCTTCGTGATTGTTGTACTTGCGATGATTGATGCAAAACCAGTGAGGGAACGACGTGTTGATCCGATTGACCGTCTCACCGAAAACTCTTTTATCGAGGGCCGCGCCCCCGCAGCCGGACTCGTTAGCGATCACCATGGCAAATCGCGGATCCGTCGCACCGGCCCAGAGCGATGTCTTGCCTAGTCGTGAATGTCCGAAGACAGCCACCTTTTTCGCCTCGATTGTGTTGTCTGATTCAAGTACATCCAGCGCGCGACTTAAGCCCCAAGCCCAAGCACTGATGGAGCCGCCCGCATCGCCTGCGCGCGGTGCATCACCTTTTTCAAAGAGCGAATGGATCCCATTCTTGAATCCATCATCAACGTCCGGGTCGACATCGCCGTAGTAGATCGTGACCAGCCCATAACCGCGACTGATAATCGTCGATACAGCCCAACGACTTGCCTCTGAGGCACGCGATGCCTCCGACGCTTGGTTATTGTCGATTCCCAGTTCTTTTCTGTTTTGCATCCATGATTCGGTCAGATGAATTCGGGGGTCATTTTCAAGCGCGTGATTGCCGCCAAAATTGTATCCGAGAAATGCGGGAACTGGCTTTGTCGCATTGACAGGCGTGTAAATCAACAGATCCATTTGTGGCCCGCTGTCGTCGTCGGAAAAGAACACTGTCACTTCGCGGCGGAGCGCCTGACCGTCCAGAGCATCCGGCACAGATGAGCGAATTTTTGTGCGAAGCATTATCTTTCCGGCTGGCAGTTTTCCGAACACATTCTCCTCGAACATCCGAAGAATCTCGGAGCGGCGTTTCGTATTCCAGACGGCGGCAGAATCCACCCCTGTGCCATCGTCACACTTCAACAAGTCCGGCAGCGTATACGGAGGCACTTTTGACTCGTCATAATTAAATTCTTCCGCGTGTAGCATCAACGAACTCCAAAAGTTGCTCACCAGCAGGCAGAAGGCGAAGACAAGCCCTGACCGCAGGGGATTGTGTGCATCAAGCAGACCAAACATTAGTGATTTCTCCGGCAGGGTTTGTGGGGATGTTGTGCCTGTTCAGCATCATGGCAAAATCCTGACAGAACTCAATCTAATGTGAATCCAGCATGTCGTCCGTGCGAAAACGGGGCTGCAAGGTAGTTCCTCTGGTCCGACCACTCTATGATACGCAACGGGTACCGGGTGGGCCTTAGCAATGTCCGGCACTAGCGCAGGGAAATTCAGGAGCGTAGAGATTCAACATGTCGTGCAAGTGCATTTATGATTTTGATGTGGTGGTCGTGGGCGCCGGGCATGCAGGAACAGAAGCCGCCCTTGCCGCAGCGCGAATCGGGGCGAAGACGGCGCTTGTGACCATGAATTGCGACACCGTCGGGCAGATGAGTTGCAATCCAGCGATCGGGGGAATTGCTAAGGGACAGATTGTCCGTGAAATCGATGCACTTGGCGGCGAAATGGGCCGCGTGATCGATGCGACCGGGATTCACTTCCGGATGCTCAACAGCGGCAAAGGGCCAGCCATGCACAGTCCGCGCGCTCAGGCGGACAAAAAGGCATATCAATTTGAAATGAAGAATCGGGTTGAACTGCAGGAGAATCTGACGCTCTGTCAGGAAACTGTAGAATCGATCGAAACAGACGGCGGAAAAATCACGGGCATCCGCGTCGCGGGTGATGCGTTGTACCGCGCCCGGGCTGTGATCCTGACGACCGGCACGTTTCTCAAAGCCATTATGCATACGGGCGAATCGAAGGCCGAAGGCGGACGAGCCGGTGACAAGGCGTCGCATGGGGTTTCAGGCGCATTGACGTCCCTGGGCTTTGAGCTGCGCCGTTTCAAGACCGGCACTCCCGCCCGTTTGAATGGTCGCACGATCGATTTTACGCGCTGCGAACCTCAACCCGGCGATGAAAATCCCGAACCGTTTTCATTCATGAATGATCGGATTGAGCAGTCTCAGATTCATTGTTATCTGACAAGTACGACTCACGAAATCCACGAAATCATCCGAGCCAACCTGCACCGCGCCCCGATGTATTCGGGGCAGATTCAATCCACGGGACCGCGTTACTGTCCCTCGATTGAAGATAAAGTCGTCCGCTTTGCTGATAAGACGTCGCATCAGATTTTTCTCGAACCGGAAGGCCGCAATACTCAAGAAGTTTATTGCAACGGGATCTCCACTAGCCTTCCACGCGATGTACAGGATGAGATTGTGCGGCGAATTCCGGGCTGTGAAAAAGCCCAGATCATGCGGTACGGTTACGCCGTTGAATACGACTTCGCACCGCCAACACAACTGTATCCGACGATGGAAACGCGCCTTGTGGAAGGGCTGTACTTCGCCGGCCAGATCAACGGCACCACGGGGTATGAGGAAGCTGCCGGACAAGGTCTAATGGCTGGTCTCAATGCCGCCCTGAAAATTCAGGGTAAGGGGCCGTTTGTGCTTGATCGCAGCCAAGCATATTTGGGCGTTCTGATCGATGATCTCGTCACCAAAGGTGTTGACGAACCCTATCGAATGTTCACATCGCGTGCCGAATATCGCCTACTGCTCCGACAGGATAATGCTGATCGAAGGTTGACACCGCTGGGAATTCAGATCGGCAGCGTGTGTCCCGCGCGTACGGATCGCTTTCGCCGTTACGAAGATAATCTGCAACAAGGATTTGCGGCGATGAGCAAGCTCCGGTCACTGGGGGCCACGCTGGAAGAATGGCTGCGCCGTAACACGATCACATGGGACGAAGTCTATCAGCAGTTTCCGCAACTGACTGAGTTGAACCTGACCGTCAACACTCGGCGACAAATGATGATCGAAGCGCAGTATGCCGGCTACGTCCGGCGTCAGGAGACCGACATCGCACGACTGCAAAAAGTAGATTCTGTCCGGATACCTGAGATATTTGACTATCTTGCCGTACCACAACTGCGTCACGAAGCGAAAGAAAAACTCACCCGCCTACGTCCCGTCACTGTTGGCCAAGCCAGCCGTGTGAGCGGGATCACACCAGCGGATATCGCGATCCTGATGTTCTATTTGAAACCGTCAAGCAGTTGAGTGACCAGCGGGAGTAGCACTCAACGTAGAACAGGCGATGGAGAACGGAACGGCAATTTGACTTTGACCGGCTACGTTCATATCATCGCACGGCGGTGCGGCAGGGAGCCGCGAGTGTTAGCAGATGATTGCTGCCGGAGACTTCCAGATGGCTTCAGGCGCTTTATCATGTTTGACGTTGAATTTCGACGTGTGACCCTAATTTGTCTAGCCTCTGGCCTTCTGTTGACTAGGCTCACGGCCACCGCGGTCCACGGGGAAGAAACCGCTCAGGGGACTAGGCAGTTTGCCGTTGCTGTTGGTTTTCAAAATCAAAAACTCTACGAATCCGCGATAGACGAGTGGAACACGTTCCTCCAGAAATTCCCCGAAGATTCGCGCGTCGATAAAGCAACACACTATCTGGGAACCTGTCAGCTTCAGGCCAAACAACTTCCAGCTGCAGCAGCGACGTTTGAATCGGTTTTGCAGAAGTATCCTAAGTTCGAATTGCTCGACCAATCTATTTTAAACCTTGGCACAGCATGGTACAGTCAGGCTCAGGAGTCAAAGAAACAGGAAGACTATGCGAAGGCCGAAAGTTCGTTCATTAGGCTCGCGACGGAATTTCCAAAAAGCCCTTATGCCGGTCGTGCGCTCTACTATCGCGGCGAGATCCAATACCAGCAAAACAAGCTGGACGAAGCCGCCGTCAGCTATGCGGCGTTAACGAATACCTTTCCTACAGACGAACTTGTACCAGACGCGACGTATGCATTGGGTATCTGTCAGGAAGCGTTGAAAAAGAATGACGATGCGGTGGCGACGTTTGCTCGATTCGAAGCCAACTTTCCGCAACATGCATTGCTGGCTGAAGTGAAAATGCGACATGCGGAACTTCTTTTTAGCGATACAAAATTTGATGCGGCTCAAGGACTATTCGCGCAGATCAGCGGGGTTAAAGACTTTCCGCTGGCCGACACCGCCATGTTGCGTCAGGCGCGTTGTCTCTATGAACTCAAAAAATACGACGAGGCCGGTAATCTGTACTGGAATGTGCCGCGCCAGTTCACACGATCGAAGCACTACGACATTGCGGTGTTGGCTGGTGCAAAATGCTTCTACCTGACCGGCAAGTACGAACGTGCTCGATCTGGTCTTGAAAACGTTGCGAAACGCGACGTGCCTGAGGCAGCCGAAGCAAGTCAATGGATTGGACGTTCACTGCTGAAGGAAAACAATCCCCAAGAGGCCTTGAAGGTCCTTGATGCGGCCATTGCTAAACACGGATCAAATCCCACGTTTCCACAACTGGTGCTGGCTCGGATTGACGCGTTGTACGAACTTCCTGATCGCCGGGTAGAAACGGTTCCGTTATACGCTGAGTTCTCTCAAAAATACCCTCAAGATGAACTGGCCGCGCAGGCACAGTATCTGTCAGCGCTGACGGCCTTGGAATTCGACAAGCATGCAACAGCAAAGGTCAACTGCGATGCTTTCGCGCTGCGATTCCCCAACGATCCCCTGCTGCCAGATGTACTGTTCATTGGTGCCGAAGCCCGGCTATTACTGCGAGAATTTACCGAAGCCGAAAGTCTGTACCGCGATTTTTTGACCCGAGTTCCGGGCCATCCCAACGCGGCACAAGCGCGAGTTCGCTTGGGGCTCGCCTTGCAACTGGACGGCCGGAACAAAGATGCCCTCGCAGAACTTGAGGCGACGCTGAATAGTCTTTCCGAGGCGGCTTTGAAGAGCGAAGCCCTGGCAATCATGGGACGTTGTCAGGTCGCCGAGAATCAGCTGGACAAAGCTGCCGGGGCGTTCGAACAGTCACTTGCGGCAAAGCCAGATCGCCCCCAGTCAGACCAGACGCTGCTGACCCTCGCAGATGTCTATCGTCGCCTTGAACGAGCTTCCGATTCGGCCGTACGACTGGAGCAGTTGAAACGCGAATTCCCGAAAAGTTCGCTCGTCGAAGAAGCGACGTTTCGACTTGGCGAAGCAGCTTATGCAAAGAGCGCATTTGATCAGGCAATCAAGCAGTATACCGTTGTCGTCAACACGTGGCCGGCAGGCACGTTTGCACCACACGCGCAGTATGGTCTTGGCTGGTCTTACTTCAAACAGCAGGATTTCGCGAAGTCGGTAGCGGCCACGAAAACGCTGGCCGATCGTTACGGAAAATCGGATCTGGCTCCGAAGGGGATGTACGTTCGCGCGATGGCGCAATATCAACTCGGCCAGTTTGCCCCTGCAGTCGATGATGTGCGGGCATTCCTGAATAGCAAACCGCCTCAAAAAGATGCCTTAGACGCCGAGTATCTCTTGGGACTGTCGTTTGCGGCCCAGCAAAAGTTTGCGGAAGCCGCTCAGACCTATGCCGAAATCTTGGTAAAAGATTCAATGTATGCCGAGGCTGACAAGGTCTTGTATGAACTTGGCTGGGCACATTTTGAATTGATGCAGCGCAAAGAATCGAGTGCTGCATTTCGTCGTTTGGGAACTGAGTTTCCTGACAGTCCATTAGCGGCTGAAAGTTGGTTTCGGGTAGGCGAAGCATACTACGATGCCGGTGAATTTCTGGAAGCCGTGAATGCATACACGGAAGCCCAAGCCAAAGCGGGAGCAACTGCCAGCCAAGAAATTGGTGAAAAAGCCGCACATAAACGAGGCTGGAGTTTTCTCAAAGCAAACGACTTTGCCGAAGCGACGAGGGCCTTTGAAACGCAGTTGAAATCATATCCCGGAGGACCGTTGTCTGGCGACGCGCAATTCCTGTTGGGCGAATGTCTGTATAAACAGAAACAGTGGCAATCAGCGTTGCCGCATTATGCTTCTGTCATCGCTGCGAATCATCCAACTTATAATGCATTGGCGTTATATCGCTCTGGAGAGTGTGCCGCAGCATTGGAGCAGTGGGATGAGAGCGGTCGATTTCATCAGCAGGCTCTGGATGGTTTTCCCGAGTTTGAACTCAAACCGGAGGCCCGATACGGAGTCGGTTGGGCCTTGCAGCAACGGAACAAGGTGGCGGAAGCAATTCTTTACTATGAAAAAGTGACGGAGGAGACAGAAACAGAAACGGCCGCGAAAGCCAGATTCATGATCGGCGAATGCTATTTCTCACAGAAGAACCACAAGGAGGCGACAAAGCACTTTCTCAAGGCAGCGTTTGCATACGGTCACAAAGAATGGTCTGCGATGGCGTGGTTTGAAGCAGCGCGCTGTTTTGAAGTTCTGCAAGATTTGGCTCAGGCAAAGAACTGTTATCAGCAGATGATCGAGAAATTCCCCGATCATCCGAAAGTGGCCGATGCCAAAAAACGACTAAGCGAACTGTAAAGGTTCTTGATGTATTCGACTTTAACGATCCATCCGACAGATCGTTCGATGGAACACGACCGTTTTGCATAGCCCTTCATTTCACGAATCACACCGGGTAACTCAGATGGCAAACGTTAAGCAGAGATCCCAATGGATGATTGCGACTGTCGTCCTCGTGGCGGTCTGCTGTGCAACGGCAACGCCGGTGTTGCAAGCGCAGGCCGATGCAACTGCCGACGGGATTGCGGCTGAACCTAGGACTCTGCAGGCTGCGGGCAAGAACGTGCCCGACGAAGCTGCGAACGGACTGACACCGAATGTCGCGAGACAACCGTTACCGTTCATGTGGGACTTAGCAATGCAGGGCGGCGTCTTTATGATCCCGATTGGATTGTGTTCGATCGTCGTCTTAGCCTTTGGCCTTGAACGGCGTGTTGGATTGCAGAAAGGCCGAATTCTTCCCCATGGTCTGCTTGTCGCTCTGCAAAAACTCAATCAACAAAACACGGGCATCGACCCACGCTTGGCGTACGATGAATGTCAGAAATATCGCTCCCCGCTGGGACGAGTCATTCAGGCGGCGATTTTGAAAGTCGGACGACCTCATGCAGAACTCGAGAAAACCGTCGAAGATGCTGTGAGCCGGGAAGCCGATGAAATGGCTCAAAATATTCGTCCGATCAATGTCACGGCCAGTGTCGCCCCGTTACTCGGTCTCCTAGGCACGGTGCAGGGCATGATTATGGCCTTCATGGTGATGAGTACCACCGCTGCCTCAGGGACGGCGAAGGGTCAGGAACTGGCACAGGGAATTTACACCGCATTGGTGACCACGTTCGCCGGTTTATGTGTGGCGATTCCGGCTATCATTATTGCCAATTTATTAGAAGGCCGCATTGAGCGACTGCTCCGCGGGATGGAAGATGTGTTCAACGAAATCCTGCCGCTGTTCGAACGCTTTGAAGGCAAATGGCGCGTGACGATGAAGAGCGATGCCTCGGGAGTCGTTCTTAAGGGGACAAATTCTAAACCAGACATGTTGGCATCTTCCAAGTCGGGCGATTCCGAATCGAAGACTCGAAAACCAACACAACCTGTGGCGATTGCAGAAGGGAACGAACAGGCACAGTTGCCTGAGGGTCCGGTTTAGCCCGCAGCCTGATCAAACAACCCGTAGCGCCATTTCGCTGATACGACAGAAGCAGATCCATGCGATTCCGATTCAAAAACCGTTACGCCAGTAGACGCAACATTGACATGACGCCGATGATCGACTGCGTCTTTCAATTGTTGCTGTTCTTTATGGTGGCCAGTCGGTTTGAAGAAGAAGCAAAAGTGTCGGGTGAAGGTGCGTTGGATGCACATCTACCGGACGCTGTCGCAGCGATGCCGATGGTGATGCGCCCGAAAGAGATGATCGTCAATGTGAATTCTCGCGGCGAGTTCTACATCGGCGGTGAAATGCATTCGGAAGCTCAATTGGGCGAACGACTTCAGAGGGCAGAACTCAATAATCCTGGGAATCAGCCGGTCGTGATCCGAGGCGATGAGCGATCGGACTGGAAGTACATCGCCCGTGTGATGAGTCTGTGCAATCAGGCAAAGATTCGCGACTATCGTGTGGCAGTGCTGCCCCCCGATGAAATCAAGGAGGGTGGTGGTCCATGAGGGATCTGGTCCGGATTGCAGATAACGACTTGAAGGAACTCACTCCGAGCCACCTTCTGCGGATCTTCACAGCCAGTTCCATGGCTGTGGCGTGCGGGGTCTTAGCACTCCAAGGTATGGCTGTTTTGTTCACGGACAAGAACATGGTGCCTCTGCCGGGGATGAATCAATTGCCCGGGCAGGTCGCGTGGGCGACGGCGTTAGTGGCAATGCTGGGCGGCGTCACGTTTCTGGTACATGGTGTCATAAAACGCCGCCTGCAGTGGGCAATTGCGATCAGTCTGCTCATCCATTTTTTGCTCTGCCTGTCAGTCTCCGGGGTCCAATTTCGCGGACCACGACTGCCGCCGGTAGCTGTCGCCGAATCGCTTGGCGCGACGCCGGAAGAGTTCACCTTGCCAGACTATGCGGGCGACGACACACCAAATTCCGATACCGTATGGAAGCAGCAAACTGACACTTCAACGCCGGAGAACGATGTTGCTGTTGCCCACACAGAAATGGCGATTGCCGAAGCAAACAAGCCACAACCCATCGACACGCCACAGGCTCTGCCCGTCGAGAAAGTCGAGTCTCTGGAACGCCAAGAACAAGTCATACTCGCCGCCGACACCGCAGCGGAAATAGCCCGTCAGGCAAAAGAAAGTGATTTGCCACCGCAACAGCAAATCGCCGCACCAGCCGTGGCTCCAACCGAGATTGCGGAGCCCCTGCTGGACGTGCAATTGGATCAGGCGAAACAATCCAGTGAAACACCAATGATCGAGCGTGAACAGACTGATGTCGCGTCCGCAACTCAGCTGCTAGAGTCCGCTAAATTAGAGGCTCAGCGCGTTGAAACGGCGAGCAGCCCGGAAGACGTGCAGTCTAACATGGCCGCGAAAAAAAACACCGAGTTCGAGGCGGCGATGGCTGCCACTGAAGACGTGAAAGTGGCCACCTCTGACGCGCGACAAATAGAGGTGCGGGAACAACAGCTTGAGCTTGCCCGGCAGCAGGCGGCAGCGGCATCGGAATCGACCGATAGCCCTGCCACGAACGAAAAGCCGCTGTCTGCTACTAGTCCTGCGGTAAGTCGCGTGAAGCCAGCACGAGGGGCGGGCATTGGTGTTCCATCGGCAATAGCTCCGACAGATGGTGGAGGAGTCTCAATCGCGCGCAGCAGGGCAAAAGCAAACGCAGCCACAGGGAACGCAGATGCGGAACACATGGAAGTCTCATCTGTTCCCGGGGTCAGTGCGCCAGCGATGTCTGAGTCGTCTGCGTCCACATCCCAGCGACGCGGCGCTGCGGCTACAGTGCCAGTCGGGGCTAACGCGGGCGGATCCTCCACGGCTGCGGGTGCTGGTCAGTCGCAAGGACAAATTTCGGGAACTACTGTCGCCAGATCAACACAAGGCGGCAATCAACCGGCGATCGGAGATCCCAATGGAAAACCGGCGACGACCGGACGCGGCGAAGGTCGCAGGGCCGATGCCGTAGGGACGACCGCCAATGAAGTCGGAGTTACGGCAGCGGGTGGCAACGTTACAAAGAACGGAGAAGGCATGATTGTCGGGCCTGCTGGGACTGCAGTTGGGCGGAGTACAAACGGCCTTGCTCCACGATCGGAGGCAAACGGAAGTGTCAGCGGTCCGTCAAGTCCTGCGTCGTCTGCTGGTGCGCCAGCCGGACCTACACGGTTATCATCTGCAGCAGGAGCGGGACAGGGAACAGAACCAAGTGCTCTGCTGAAGGCTGATGTTGGATTCGCGAGGAGCACAAATTCTGGACGTGCGGTGTCGCGGTCTTCTGCTGCGGTGGCCAGTCTGCCTGTGGGGGCTGCTGCTGCCGAACAGGGCGGCACACTTGTGTTTGCAGGGCCGCAGGCGGCAGCGAGCGGCGTGATGACAGCGAGCAGTGGTTTGCCCGCGCCGCGTCTAAATTCAGTCCCACGGCGAACCGCCGGATTGCCCGGTAGCAGCGGTCCCGCGACAGCCGCAGGCTCATCGCCGAGTGGTAATGCTGCGAAACCAGCACGAGTAGCCGTTGGCAGTCCCCGGGCCGGTGGTGGGACTAGGCAACCAACCTTAGTCTCGGCCGATGTCGTCGCGCGCATGCTTAAGAAGTCCGTGCCGGGACTTGGTGGATCTCCAGAAGCACGAATTGCAGACAGCCTGTCCATGCGAACTTCCGCCGCCCGGCGTGAGGCAGCTAAGACACTTGGCGGATCTCCTGAATCAGAAGAAGCAGTGGAGCGAGGACTCATCTGGTTGGCCCTAAATCAGTATCCCGATGGGCACTGGAGTATCAACGACTTCCCTGGTGAAGCCACCGCCGATATTGGTCAGGGCAGTTTTCGGGCCGACAGTGCCGCAACCGGACTCGCGTTACTGGCCTATCTCGGTGCGGGTTATACGCATCAGTCGGGAACGTACCAAGACGTTGTGAAACGCGGCGTGACTTGGTTGATGAATGGTCAGAAACCAGACGGCGATCTCTTTGCGGACGAATCTGATTTCGTCTGGTTTTACAGTCACGGCATGGCTGCCATTGCCCTGTGTGAGGCGTACGGACTTACGAAGGATGTCGCGTTGAGAGAGCCAGCACAGCGGGCGTTAAACTTCATTATTGAATCACAGCATCCTGAATTCGGCGGCTGGCGATACCGACCCAAATTTGAATCTGACACGTCTGTCTCCGGCTGGCAATTGATGGCGTTGAAGAGCGGAGAAATGTCTGGTCTGATCGTGCCGCAAGACGCCTATGAACGTGTCGGCAAGTGGTTGAATTCGGTGCAAAGCAAAACATCTGCCGGGCAGTTCAGCTACCACCCTTCGCGTGACGCGAGTCCAACCATGACGGCAGAAGGCTTGCTGATGCGCCAGTATCTGGGAGCCAAACGCGATGACGCGCAGTTGATCGCTGGAGCGAATTTCCTGAGCACTCGGCTGCCGGATTTTGGCCAGCGTGATTCGTACTATTGGTACTATGCGACTCAAGTCATGTTCCACATGCAGGGAGAACACTGGAGTCTTTGGAACAGCAGTCTCCGCGATTCGCTGGTAGAGACACAAAGCACTCACGGCACTGGTAATGGCAGTTGGGATCCCGGGGGCCCGACGCCAGAAAAATGGGCCAGCGCGGGTGGGCGGCATTACGTGACGTGCTTGAATCTATTGATGCTGGAAGTTTACTACCGGCACTTGCCGCTGTATCTGGAACTTGAAAAATGAGCGTCGCGCAACTGATGGGGTTGGTCAGGACTCTGTCCGTAGCCGCAGAAGGCCATTTCAAATCAAGTTTAATGCGTGCGGGGCGGCCTTCAATTCAGATCTGTTCAGGTGCTTTGTCGGTAAATTCAAAGACCACAAAGATCGGTGTTTTTTGAGCTCCCGCTACCGACTGAACAGGAGAGACTTCAGCTGGCGGCACAGCGACTTTTTTGGCTGCCCGGGATCGATGAGCGGCTTCGTCGCCGGACTTGGTGTTAGCCTCGACAGCGTCGCTCTGGGCGACCAGAGATGCGGAGGCAGCAGCCAGCGGTTTTGTGGATTTCGGCAGTGTCATGTACACTTGGCCAAAGTGCAGTTCGGAGTGCGTGGGAGTCTTCATGGATTCTTGCATGCCACGAATGAAACTTTCACGCGTTGAATCGGCAACCGAGCGAGGATTCCAATCGGCGGATTGCGGATTCGTTTCAGAAATAACACTGTCGATGAAGGCTTTGTCATCCACACCGGTCGATGTGAACAGCACGCCAAACCGAGCATCGTGATCGTCGTTGCCGACCACCGCTTGGATGTCCATGCCATTCTTTGCCACGAGTGATTCAATAATCCGCATGACTTCTTCGCGGTCTTTTGAATTGACAGTTACAACGACAATGCTCCACTCGGCATTTTCGATGAAAGGTCGCATTTCTTCCTGCGGCACAATCGAATCCTGCTCAACGAGAGTGGGCAGTTCGTCTCCTTGGGCTTCGCTGACAGCGACTTTCGCGGTCACCACCTCATCTGCAGCCGCCATGTTCACGGACATGTCAATGTCGAGCTTTCCGGCGAGACGCTGATCACTTTCTGGCGAAATCGGTGCCGTGCCACCGGCAAGTGCGAAGACTTCAACGGCGCGCGGGGGCTGCAGCAGCAGCAGTAACGTCGCGGCGCAGGCCGTGACGGAAACGGCCACGATCCCACGTATGATCCAGCCACGATTTGTCTTTGGTGCTGAAATGGGGGAGATCATTGTCGATGACTGCTGGAGAGCAGCATGCACCGAGGTCACGAATGATGCGGACACCCGTTTAACTGGCAGTGCTTTCAATTGATCTCGCAAGCCTGCCATGGCTGCCAGATAGCTCCGATAAACGTCCGTCCGGAGGAACGCGGCCAATTCAGAGGCTTCTTCTGGCTGCAAATCGCCGTCCAACTGCCGTGACAAAAGCAACTGAATCCGTTCGGTTTCAGCAGGCTGACTGGATTTTGGATCTTGAGCAGAATTCATCGGTCATCAACGATCTGGCGGGAAAACAGCAGGATTCGCATCTGATAACGCCAAATGCTTATCGGGGCAATCTGGCCGACTGCGTAGGCGCCTGAGACGAATGTTACTCCGTCAAGGTTCCCGAATTCTGCAGGATTGTAAAATAATCGTCAGATCACCGAGCGCAAGCCTGTTTTACTGGGGTTTTCGCACCACACGGTGAAAATGCAGCTCCACTTCTCGATCCACAACACGGCGGATGCCTTCCACAATGCAGTTCGGTTCATGGTCCGATTCTCCGATGCGTTTGATGTCAACCAGCGGTGTTCCTGGCAGCACGCTGAAAGCACTCTGAAAGAGAATTTGGTTTCCGGCATCGAGCTCCGGGACAATGAAATGCACGGTGGCACCAAAGCACAGCATATGGTGCTGGAACGCATCTTCATAAGGCCGAAAACCAGGAAATGAAGGCAGCAGACCGTGATGCAGATTAATAATCCGTCCCCCCGCGAATTTCCAGCACAGTTCCGCTGGCAACACCCGCATGTAGCGGGCCAGCACGACGTAATCGATTTGCTGTACATCGATGACCTGTGCCAGTTTGGCATAGTCTGGATTACCGACACTGTCTCCGATATTGACGAACGGAACATCAAACTGATCGGCTACGCTCCGGCAGGCATTGCGGTTACCGATCATTACGGCGGCTTCAGCCTTAAGGCGGCGGTCGCGAATCGCACGCAGAATTGCCAAGGGAGGTTCAGTCCGAAATGTCGTGCAGATGGCGAGACGTGGCGGACGATCGTGCTCATCACGTGACCAGACGCGGATCTGCAGTCCTCGCAGTTGCCCGATTTCCTCAAGATGCTTTCGCAGTGTCGCGACTGGCACACTTGTGCCTGGCCAGTCGATGCGCATGAACATCGCAAAAAGTTGTTCAGAGTCCCGGTCGTACATCTGAATTTCATGGATATTCGCTCCGGCCCCGGTGACGTAGTGAATAATCGGATCGGCCAGACCTTTATGGTCAGGGCCCACGGCGGTGATGGTGACCTGCATGGGAAATTGTTTCTTTAGATTTTCGTCTTCACGCGGGAGAAGCCAGACTCCAGCCAAGTCTTAGACATCTGACTGTGCTTGCCCAACAAATCGATTCATCCAGAACTGTAACGGAAAAAACGGGGCTCATCTATGAGCCCCGTTTTCGGGACGCATGGATAAGAGCAGTCGCAAATTAGAGCAGACAAATCACACCAACCACGCAATCCACTTCGACAATCGTGCGCGACGATAGTCCTCGTCCAACCGTTTGACGTGCAGACTTCGCTCCAGCCTCACGATTGACGAAGTGACGCGGTTCATTCAAACTGAGCAGGAAGAACGCCGTCTCAAGGGAAAGCTTTATTCAAGGGGATCTACACGATGAAGTGTTTCGCTTGTCAGGTAGAAATACCGGACTATTCTCCGGTGTGTCCAAAGTGCGGCGACGATCCTCAGGCAAATCCTTTCGAAGCACCAACGGCACCACGCACGAGACCAGTGAGCAATCCCAGTGAAGGCGATGCCACGGGGGGCATCATTCCGTACAAGAACCCTAAAGCTCTGATTGCCTATTACTTGGGCATCTTCAGCGGCTTTCCGGTCATCGGATTTTTCCTTGCAGTCCCGGCCCTCGTGCTGGGCATTATGGGACTCCGCGATCGCAATCGTAATCCCGCCATTAAGGGCAGCATTCATGCTGGGATTGGCATCGGCTGTGGTGCGATCTTTATGCTCCTGTGGGGCGCGGTCATTATTATGCTTATCATCAATTACTTATCAAATACTTGGCAGTGATGCGTGCAGGAAATGGCTAAAGCACGCTCACTGCAGTGTACGTTTGACCTTGAACGCATCGTGGCCGACACGGACGTGCGTTACATTGAGTACCACGACACACTCAAATCGACCAACACGACCGCCCTAGAATTGCTCGGGCCGCTGTTGGACAACGCGCCGGCTGTGGTGCTGACACCAAAACAAACGGCAGGCCGGGGCCGAAAAGGAAATCCATGGTGGTCATCCGGCGGAGCGCTCACTTTTTCGTGGGTGGTCAATGCGGCTGACCTGCCATTGACGAGCGAACGCCGCCCGCTGATCTCCCTCGCTGCGGGACTGGCTGTGCGTGATGCGCTGCTAGACATGCTTCCGAACTGTCCGTTTGTCCTCAAGTGGCCGAATGATGTGCTCATCGGCGACCGTAAAGTTTGTGGCATTCTCGTCGAACAACATGCGGTCGCTCAACGGCAGGCTGTGATTATCGGCATCGGCGTCAACGTCAATAATTCCCTCTGTGACGCGCCGATGGAGATTGCGCAACGAGCCACCTCGCTGTTTGATCTCGAAGGCCACTCATTTGATCTGACCAGTCTCCTGATTCTGATCCTGCAGCGACTCCGCCTACGGATCAACCAATTGACGACGCAGCCTCGGCTCGCACTCGCGGAAACAAATGGCCACAACGTGCTGACCGGCCGCATCGTGACTTTGCAAATTGGCGACACCACCATCACGGGTTTGTGTGTGGGTATCGACGACGAAGGCCAGTTGGTCCTGCAAACAGAACAGCAAGTCCATCGCTCCGCCAGCGGGATTGTCGTGCAGTGGAATTAGGCGGACACTCCGCCCCCTAAAGCCAAAAACTTACAAGTTGCACGACGAAGATCGTCACCCCAACGGCACCTTTGGCGAGCATTCCAAGCAAGCGACCGAACATGGCGGCGGTGCCAATTTCGGTTCGCAGTGCGGGCTCCGTACCTTTCCATGCCTCTCCCAGCCAAGCTCCCGCAAACGCGCCGACTGCGGCGCCCAGAATTGCTCCGATCACACTACCGACGATGGGAATTGGAATCAGAAAAGTTCCGACAATGCTGCAGACGAAAGACATGCCCATCGAAATCAACATCGCGCGGCGACTGGCACCTTTCTTCGCGGCCTTGGCTGAACCCATGGCGAGTTCTAAAACCTCGCCCAAACCAGCCAAGGCGACGCAGATCATGACGATCGTCCATGTGGGCCCATGTCCAAAATCGGAGACCAAGAGGAAGATGCACAGGAGGCCTGTCATGAACCAGTTGCCTGGCAGCAGAAAGAGATTACTCAGCAAAGCGACCGCATTCAAGACGCTCAGAACGCTTACGCACAGCCAGTAACTCATCACGGCTGACCGATCGTTTTCAACAGTTCACCAGCTTGCTGACGTACGTCCGAAGCTGGAAACTTCTGCTCCACTTGTGTGACAATCGCAGTGAGCGATGCACGGTTTTCGATATCGATCTGCGGCCAAAGGTTCTCAATCGCTCGGAGACAATTGCGGGCAACCTGAACTTCTTCAATCTGATGCCGCGCCTCCGCCTGCTGAGCAACCAGAGGTGCTGCTTCGTCCTTCAATGCGGGATCTACTTGATATTCAAACGGCGTCAGCGAAGTTGTCAAAAGCTGAATCATCGTCGGGACACCATCAATAGATCCATTCCGGGACAATCCGATCGCAGCATTGGCTTGCGCAAGGCGATTACTGTCAGTCAGCATCACACGCAACTGCACTAGCGAATCGGGGCCACTCACGCTCCCCAAGGCATAGCCAGCCAAATGCCGCACGACCGGGTCTGAATCCTGAGCAGAACGTCGAAGTTGCTCAAGTATCGCAGAGTCTGAAATTGTGGGATCAGCCAAGGGTAACTTGCGTGCCGACATTGACGGTGCCACCGCATCCGCCGCCACAGCGGCAGAATATCCTGTCATCTGCTCGAAATGGCGTCCCGCAATTGCCGCGAGCGACATGAGCGAACTCTTGCGGACTTCGATGTTGTGAGAATCCTTCATGGCTTCCGCGAGGATTGGGAGTGTCTTTTCGTCGGCGTCGAGGGCAGCCAGCGTTCGTGCGAGGAATTCCTGATGCCGGATGTCTTCATCTGTATTTGTGGTTGATGCCAACGATTCCCTGAGCAGTTGAGTTAATGAATCTACCACAACCGGATTTGTCGCCAGCGGCTGTTGATCTCGCGGCGGATAGATTTGCTCATTCTGCAGCAATTGAGCCAACCCCAATGCAGCACGCCAGCGGCGGTGTTCGTTGCTGCTGCTCAGCTCTGTGGCAAGCTGCTTCCAATCATTGTCTGAATCTGCCAGTTTCCCGAACAACGCCCACACCGCCACCACCGCCATCACAATCAGGGCCGGGATCAGGAACAACTGCACAATAAATCCCGCCGAAGGCGGCGTCACCGGCGGCAACTCTTCCGGCCGAAACTCGGAGGTCTCTCTGGACTTAAGATTATCTGGATCGGATACGGACGCCATTTGCTGTCTCTCAAAATGTGAGCGAGAAGGCTAGTGCTCTGTCAACCTTTAAAGTTGGGGTTGAATTGTATTTGTACGACGGACTTCCAGTCCGTCGGCGGTAACCTTTGTCGACGGACTGGAAGT
>Ga0209553_1000391_pt1 | contig 22955 bp, 21 predicted proteins | sample LauGreFBDMM110DN_2_FD_188217 | JGI IMG/M metagenome (GOLD analysis project Ga0209553, IMG submission 188217) | Freshwater lake microbial communities from Lake Michigan, USA - Fa13.BD.MM110.DN (SPAdes) (version 2) | ecosystem: Environmental > Aquatic > Freshwater > Lake | place: Lake Michigan...
GCAATCACGAAGCTAGAGAGATCCTTTTGTTGAAGGAATCCCTGCAACTCGTGGATCAATTGCAACGGCATCGCGCAGCGCACGTGCCACCGCTTTGAATTGCGCTTCGAAAACGTGATGTGCGTTGCGCCCTTCAAGAACTCTGACATGCAGTGCGATGCGCGCCTCTGCAACTATCGATTCCCAGATGTGCTTGCCTAGAGTTGTATCGAATGTGCCAATGAGTTCAACAATTTCTGGTTGGCGGTGCACTAAATATGGTCGACCTGAGAGATCGACAGCAGCCTGAACCAGAACCTCATCAAGTGGAACCATCGCATCTCCGAAACGTCGGATGCCAGCTTTATCACCGAGTGCCTCGCGTAGCGCCTGACCGAATGCAAGGGAGGTATCTTCCACAGTGTGATGTGAATCGACATCAACATCACCTGATGTCTTCACGGTGAGATTAAATCCTGAGTGCTTCCCAAGCTGTGAAAGCATGTGATCGAAGAATGGAACGCCGGTATCTACTGAAATTTCACCAGTGCCATCGAGGTTGAGTTCAACTAGAACACTCGACTCTTTAGTAGTGCGTTCGACGCGTGCTGTTCTCATATTTCTACTCCTAGACATGCCGATAGTGAATCAATAAATTTCTTATTCTCGGCCACATTGCCAATGGTGACTCTCAAGTAACCCAATAATCCCACATCTCTTATGAGAACTCCCCGAATTTCACCAGAGCCATCGAGGTTAAGTTCAACTAGAACACTCGATTCTTTAGTAGTGCGTTCGACGCGTGCTGTTCTCATATTTCTACTCCTAGACATGCCGATAGTGAATCAATAAATTTCTTATTCTCGGCCACATTGCCAATGGTGACTCTCAGGTAACCCAATAATCCCACATCTCTAATGAGAACTCCCCGGTCCAGGAGCGCTTGCCAGAGTTCGGCCGATGACTGCTCAAATCCGGTGAAGAGTAGAAAGTTGGCGCTACTTGGTAGAACGCTCAGCCCTAAATCCTCCAGCTCTTCGGCCATCTGATTTCGAGCACTGCGAAGCTGGTCCACTGTGGCCAAGAGCTCTGTGCTGAAATCTAGAGCGACCTCGGCGGCGGCTTGGGTTAGAGCGCTTAGGTGATAAGGCAAGCGCACTAGAAACATGGCATCGATCACCGATTGGTGGGCAACTAGATATCCCACCCGGGCGCCGGCAAATGAGAAAGCCTTACTCATGGTGCGAATAACCACCACGTGTGGATATTTTTCAATCAAAGTTAGGGCAGATACTTCATCTGAGAACTCGGCATATGCCTCATCTACAACAAGTAGCCCTGGAGTGTTGGTAGCTAACTTATCGATTTCATCGAGGGTGACGGCAGAGCCTGTTGGATTATTGGGAGTAGTAATGAAAGTCAATGAAGGTTTAGAGCTTTGAATCTGCGCAATAGCGCTATCAATATCAAGTGAGTAATCGGCTCTGCGAGAACCATTAGTCCACGCAACCTGACACACGCGAGCAATCAGGGGGTGCATCGAATAAGAAGGAGTAAAGCCAATCGCCGATCCCCCACCGAAGGCAAGAAAGAGTGACTGAATGATTTCGTTGCTGCCATTTGCAGCCCAGATATTTTCAGATTTCATTGATGTTCCGGAGATACCGTTCACAAATTCAGCCAATTTGCTGCGCAGCGATACTGCATCACGATCTGGATAACGATTTAACGTACCTGCGACAACTAATACTTTCGCAGCAATTGCCTGCGCCAGCTCTGGTGAAGGCGGGTATGGATTTTCATTGGTATTTAAAACAGCATCGGCAGGTAACTGCGGAGCGCCATAGGCTGAGAGCTCACGTAAATTGCCTCGTATTGGCAACCACGATGGCCAATCCTGGCTCATCATAAATTTTCCAATCGAGCAGTCATTGCTTCACCGTGTGCCGGTAGATCTTCCGCCGCTGCCAGTGTAATGACTGTACTTGCAATATCTATAAAAGCTTTCTGGTCATACTCAATGAAATGTAACCCTCGTAAGAAAGTTTGCACCGAAAGTCCACTGCTGTGACAGGCGCATCCCCCAGTAGGCAACACATGGTTAGAGCCCGCTGAGTAATCACCGAGTGAGACCGGTGAGAAGCGACCAATAAATACCGCGCCAGCATTGCGAATCTGCAAAGCATCGGCACTTGCATTCTTTGTCTGAATCTCTAAATGCTCTGCCGCGTAAGCATTGACAACCTCTAGGCCCTGTTCGATTGAATCAACAATCGCGATCGCCGACTGTATTCCTGATAGCGCAATACCTATCCGCTCTGCATGTTTTGTCTTTGCCACTCGCACTTTAAGCTCGGCGATAACATCTGCCGCAAGCTTTTCTGATGTGGTCACTAATACCGCCGCTGCAATAACATCGTGTTCAGCCTGGCTAATCAGATCGGCCGCAACATCTGCCGCTAACGCACTTTCATCAGCCAAGATTGCAATCTCAGTGGGGCCGGCCTCGGAATCAATACCGATGATTCCACGGAGTGCCCGCTTGGCGGCGGCGACATAAATATTTCCTGGTCCAGTGACCAAATCGCACTTGGCACAGAGATCTTTCATTCCGTAGCCAAAGAGTGCAATCGCTTGCGCTCCCCCGACTGCATATACCTCGGTGATGCCAAGGAGTGCGCAGGTAGCAAGAATTGTTGGGTGTGGCAGGCCACCAAATTCTTTCTGCGGAGGTGAAGCAACAGCGATACTCGAAACTTTCGCAATCTGGGCTGGAATGACATTCATCATCACACTACTTGGATAGACAGCGCGCCCACCTGGAACATAGAGTCCCACGCGATCAACAGGTATCCATTTTTCAGTGACAACGCCACCATCGACCACAGTCGTCTTGGAATCGGTCCGAATCTGATCGTTGTGCACTATGCGAATTCGTGCTGCTGAAACTTCTAACGCGGTGCGAATTGCCGGATCTAATTGAGCAAGTGCATCATCTAGTGCTGATTGTGGAACTCTGATTGTCGCTGGCGTGACGCCATCGAATTCTTGCGCAAGAGCAATGAGGTCAGCTTCACTACCTTCGCGAACGCGCTTCAAAATTGGTTCGATTGCAACCATTGCCTGTGCGACATCTAGCGTGGCCCGAGGAAGCAGGGCTTGGTAGCCAGCTTTATCAAGGCTCTTTCCACGCAGATCAAGGGTGCGAATCACAGCGCTATTCTACTTTGACCGCACTGCATCCTGTGACTTGATTACCGATAGCTTAAATGCGGACCAGGCACTCGGGGCCCAAAATCGCTTTCAGGTCAGCGCTCAAACTTGGCGATGAAGTTACTAGCGCGTCAATTTTAAGAGTGGTGGTCTTCTGCTTATCCACCACGTGCAGATGGACTTCACGCTTTCCAGGGTGTGAACGAAGAATCTCTTTAATTCGCTCGACGATAGGAGGAGTCACCTGCGTTGCTGGCAAGGTGATAAGTAAAGGCCCTGTTGGTGCTACGGAAATATCTGGCATCTTCATTTCCAGGGCGGTAAATCTGACTTGTTCATCGGTGCGCGAGAAGCGTCCCTTGACAACTACCACGCGATCTTCGGTGAGTGAGAGTGCATATTGGTTATATGTATTTGAGAAGAAGAGAACTTCAATAGCTCCTTCTAAATCCTCGATGTTTACCACTGCCCATGATGCACCTTGGCGCGAAACTTTCCGCTGAATACCGGTAATTAATCCACCGATGGTGACGATGCCATCAGGCAAACTTTCACCCAGTAGTTCGCTAATGGTCATATCCGTGTGTGAACGCAGCACGTGCTCCACACCGAGCAGCGGATGATCAGATACGTAGAGACCAAGCATCTCTCGCTCAAAGGTAAGTAGCGTTGACTTATCCCATTCCATAGATGGAATCTCGATATCCATACTTGCCACTTGCGAGATTGAATCGCCGCCAAATAAATCGAATTGACCGATTGCTTCCGCCCGCTTTGTCTCAATCACTGAGTCGATAGCTTCAAGATGGATAGCCATCAAACCCTTACGCGGATGACCTAAGGAATCAAATGCACCGGCTTTGACTAAGGATTCGATTGTCTTTTTATTGCAGACATTGGCATCCACCTTTGCCAGGAAGTCACCAAAGGAGGCGAATGCTCCCCTAGCTGTACGGGCAGCCTTAATGGAGGCGACAACGCCTTCTCCGACATTGCGAATAGCAGCTAATCCAAAGCGAATATCTACACCACGTGGTGTGTACTCGGCATCTGATTCATTTACATCTGGCGGCAAGACTTTAATGCCCATACGGCGACATTCAGAGAGATAGAGCGCCGACTTATCTTTATCATCGCGCACACTAGTTAGCAGCGCCGCCATATATTCAGTCGGGAAATTTGCTTTTAAGTATGCCGTCCAAAAAGAGACAACACCGTAACCCGCACTATGTGCCCGGTTAAATGCGTAGTCAGAGAAGGGAATCAACACTTCCCATAGACGTTGAATCGCAGCTTCGGAAAAACCGTTCGATTTCATTCCTGCTTCAAATGGAATGTACTCCTTATCAAGAATCTCTTTATTCTTCTTACCCATTGCCTTACGTAATAGATCTGCGCGACCCAGAGTAAAGCCTGCAACTTTCTGTGCAATTGCCATTACTTGCTCTTGATAGACAATCAATCCATAGGTATCACCAAGAATTTCCTGTAGCGGAAGATTTAATTCAGGATGAATTGGCTCGACCGGCTTTCGTGAATTCTTTCGATCCGCATAATTATTATGCGCATTCTCACCCATAGGTCCCGGGCGATAGAGTGCAATCACAGCTGAAATATCAGCAAAAGAATCAGGGGCCATGCTGCGAAGCAGCGCGCGCATAGGCCCACCGTCTAGTTGGAATACACCCAGCGTGTCACCGCGCGAGAGAAGTTCAAAGGTCTTCTTATCGTGCAGCGGTAAATCTTCTAGCACTACATCAAAATTTTGATTGGCTTTAATGTTAAGTAGAGCATCATCTAATACCGAGAGGTTGCGAAGTCCCAAGAAATCCATTTTTAGTAGCCCGGTAGATTCGCAGGCTCCCATATCGAATTGGGTAATAATTGCACCGTCGGCTTCGCGGCGGTGAATTGGGATTACATCTAATAGCGGCTCGCGCGAGAGAATGACGCCAGCTGCGTGCACGCCCCATTGACGCTTAAGACCTTCCAAACCTTTGGCAAGATCAACCACTCGCTTGGAATCTGGGTCAGTTTCGTAGAGTTGTCTAAACTCCCCCGCTTCTCCGTATCTAGCATCTTTACTATCGAATATTCCAGAGAGAGTAATGTCTTTACCCATCACCGATGGAGGCAGTGCCTTGGTGAGTTTTTCACCGATGGCATATGGGTATCCCAGAACTCGCGTTGAATCTTTCAGCGATTGCTTAGATTTGATAGTTCCGTAGGTAATAATCTGAGCAACACGGTCTTCGCCATATTTTTCAGTTGCATAGCGAATCATTTCGGAGCGACGACGTTCATCGAAGTCAAGATCGATATCGGGCATAGAGATTCGCTCTGGGTTGAGAAAGCGCTCAAATAGAAGTCCGTGCTCAATTGGATCTAGTCCCGTAATACCAAGTGCGTACGCAACGAGTGAACCTGCCGCAGATCCGCGTCCTGGACCAACTCTAATTCCAACCTTCTTTGCATATGCAACAAGGTCTGCAACAACTAGAAAGTACCCAGGAAAGCCCATCTTGATCATGACATCGAGTTCATAATTTAGCCGCAAGACGTGTTCTGGTGTTGCCTTATCTTTCATGCGTTCTTTTAAACCACGTTCTGACTCTTTGCGCAGCCATGAATCTTCAGTCTCAGCTTCAGGCACGGCGAAGGCAGGCAAGAGGTTCTCATCTTCACGCAGTTTCACATTACAACGCTCAGCGATGAGTAAGGTGTTATCGCATGACTCAGGAATTTCTTTAAAGAGTTCGCGCATCTGCGCCGGCGTTTTGAGATAAAACTCATCATTCTCAAATTTAAATCGCTTGGGATCAGCTAGCGTGGAACCAGATTGCACGCACAGCAGCGCTTCGTGGGCCGCGGCGTCTTCATGAAATGTGTAGTGCAGGTCATTTGTTGCAAGCAACGGCAATTTAAGTTCTTTAGCCAGTTTAAGTAGGTCTGCTTTAACGCGAGTTTCAATATCAATCTGGTGGTCCATCACTTCTAGAAAGAAGTTATTGGCACCGAAAATATCTCGATAATCACTGGCAGCACGCAGCGCCTCTTTGTAATTTCCCATACGCAGTCGTGTCTGGATTTCACCGCCGGGGCAGCCCGTCGTTGCGATGAGTCCCTCGGCATATCTGGAGATTAGCTCGCGATCCATACGCGGCTTGTAGTAATAGCCTTCCAATGAGGCAAGAGATGAAAGCTTAAAGAGATTGGCTAACCCCTGATTGTTCTCAGCCAGAATTGTCATATGGGTATATGCACCGCCACCGGAGACATCATCTTCGCCACCATCGGCCCACTGAACGCGCTTCTTATCAAATCGTGATTCAGGTGCAACGTAGGCTTCAATTCCAATAATCGGTTTGACGCCTGCTTTAGTTGCTTGCTTATAGAAATCAAAGGCACCAAATACATTGCCGTGATCTGTCATTGCAATTGCCGGCATTTCTTGGCGAGCTACCTCATTAACGAGATCGCCGACGCGCGCGGCACCATCGAGCATCGAGTACTCGGTATGCACATGAAGATGTACAAACGAGTCTTTCGTCGATGCCCGTGAAGCTGAAAAATCTTCAGATGACATGGTGGCGCAAGATTAGCGCCTAAGGCAGAACTGCCTCGGATAGCAACGCCAAAGAAGCCTGTAGGTCAGGTGGGTATGGCGCAACTAACTCAAGTGGCACACCTGTAATCGGGTGGTTAAAGCGAAGCTCTAAAGCGTGAAGCCAAGGTCGAGACATCTTCATTTTTTTGCCCAACACTGGATCTGCGCCATAAGTAGTGTCACCAACAAGTGGATGATTCAGCGCCGAGAAGTGAACTCGAATTTGGTGTGTGCGCCCAGTCTCTAACTCCACCTTCACTAGCGAAACAGAGCGGTAAAACTCAATGACTTCATAGTGAGTAATGCTCTCTTTACCAGTTGCAACAACGGCAAAGCGATGATCTTCCTTTGGATGTCTATCAATCGGGGCATCGATCGTTCCGGATGAGGGATCCATATGTCCTTGCACAAGTGCGTGATAAGTTTTATCGACATCATGATCGCGGAACATCTCTTTTAACTCTAAATAGGCAGCATCTGTCTTGGCAATAATCATGAGTCCAGATGTGCCGGCATCAAGTCGGTGAACTACACCCGCCCGCTCTGCCGGACCTGATGTTGAAATTGTGTAACCGGCAGCCATGAGTGCGCCAACAACTGTGGGACCCATCCAACCTGGACTTGGGTGGGCCGCACATCCCACTGGTTTATCGATAACAACAATGTCATCATCGTTATAAACGACAGTTAGGCCTTCAAGTGGGGTCAGCGGAATAGGGTCTTGATTAAGGGGTGCGGGCAGAAGAACTTCAATGACTTGGCCAGCGGTAACTCGATCAGATTTTTGCATAGCGCGTCCACCTGAATTGATATCACCATCTTCTAATAACTTCACTACTGATGTGCGAGAGAGACCAAGAACTCGCGTTAGGGCGCTATCAATTCGCTCGCCCTCCACGCCTTCCGGCACACTTAGCGTTCTTAGCTCTCTGCTCATATGTGACTACCTTACTGGTGTAATCGGTGGCACATTTTTGACGCTCAAAACGAATGCAATGGCTGCAGCAATGACGATTGCCGAGTCGGCGAGATTAAACACTGGCCAATTCGGAAGTTCAATCCAATCAATGACGTGCCCACGAAAGAAAGCTGGCTCACGGAAAGCACGATCTGTCAGATTTCCCATGACTCCCCCAAGTAGCAAACCTGCCGTGAGCTGCCACCCGCTAGATGAAATCGCCCGTGCAAAGTAAACGATTGTTGCAACAACAAGAACTGCCAAGATTGAGTAGAGGAGTGTGAGGCCGGTAGCAAAGCCAAATGCTGCTCCAGGATTTTTTACTAGCGTGAGTTGAAGAAATGAACCTAGAATTTGTTTGGGTTCACCCGCTAGCGCTGAGATCGCCCATTGCTTTGTGGCAAAGTCAAAGAGCCAAATGGTCCACGCTGTGAGAAAAATTCGGCGCACCTTAGCGCCGCTCTTCCTTCTGCTTGCAGATCATGCACAAAGTTGCGCGAGGGAAAACTTGTAGCCGAGGTTTACCAATAGCGGCGCCACAATCTTCGCAGAGTCCGTAGGTCTTATTTTCAATTCGTTCTAATGCGCGTTCGGTCTGTAAGACCATGTCACGTGCATTGCTGACTAGCGACATCTCATGTTCGCGCTCGAAAGTCTTTGTCCCTGAATCGGCTTGGTCATCTCCAGCACCTTCACCAGAATCTGAAATCAATTCATTCATTTCAGCTTCAACTCTTGTGAGTTCTGTACGATAGCGCTCTAGATCTTTTGAAATCTCGGCCTTTACGATCTTAAGTTCTGCCGCGCTCCATGGTGCTTCACCTGCAGCTGCAAGGACTGGAGTTGGTGCGGCCTTGATTGGCTTGAGAGGCGCAGCTTTCTTTCCACTTTTTTCTGGACGTGGTGGTGGCGGCATCACTAAGCGACGTTCTTCAACAACAGGCGCTGCAGTAGGTGCCATCACTGTTGCAACAGAAACAGTCTGTGATTTTTCATCTACCGTCAGGGTTGTCTTACCAATTTTCGATGGAAATGGGCGACCAGGTGCCTTATGTGCAGCAGCCTTCTTTGCCGAAGCTTTCTTGGCCGGTGCCTTCTTTGCTGCAACTTTCTTTGCTGCAACTTTCTTGGCAGGTGCTTTCTTCGCTGCAGACTTCTTGGCAGGTGCTTTCTTGGTTGCTTTTTTCGCAGGAGCCTTCTTGGCGACAGCCTTCTTGGTCGCCTTCTTGGCTATTTTTTTACCTGGCACGCCGCGCACCCTATGCTTTTTTCTCTTCGTAACCAACTTTGCCACGCATGGTTTAGACTTACGCTCGTAATACCTTGCAGGAAAAGTGCGTTGAAGAGGCCATCACCTCGGGAGCACGCTGGAAGAACCGCCCATTGGGCGAGGTAGAACCAGCCGATGTGAGCTAATAAAGAGGTATTGACCGCATCATGCGGTTGGTACAAGGCGGGTGGTACCGCGAGCTGCGCGCAGTTCGTCCCTCCAAGAGTTCTTTACTTCTTGGGGGATTTTTTATGTCATCACCATTTCGCGCTATCGGCGCCCAGATTGATCTGCCTGCAATGGAGCACTCAATCCTGAAATTCTGGCGCGATAACGAAATCTTCGAGAAGAGTACCGAATCTCGTGAGGGTCAAGCGCCGTGGACTTTTTATGAAGGTCCACCAACAGCAAATGGAATGCCAGGAACACACCACATTGAAGCTCGAGTATTTAAAGATGTATTTCCTCGTTATCAAACAATGAAAGGTAAATACGTCACCCGAAAAGCAGGCTGGGATTGTCACGGCCTACCGGTAGAAATTGCAGTGGAGAAGGAACTTGGCTTCGCAGGCAAAGGCGATATCGAGAAGTATGGAATCGCACCCTTTAACGATAAGTGTCGTGAATCAGTAACCCGACATGTAGGTGCATTTACAGAGATGACCGAGCGAATGGGATTCTGGGTTGATTTCGATCAGGCGTATTGGACGATGGCACCTGAGTACGTTGAATCTGTTTGGTGGAGCTTGAAGGAGATTTGGAAGAAGGGCCTACTTGTTCAAGACCATCGAGTCGCACCTTACTGCCCACGTTGTGGAACTGGGCTCTCTGATCACGAACTCTCACAAGGATATGAAACTGTGGTTGATCCATCTGTCTATGTTCGCTTCCCAATCACGTCGGGTGAACTCTCTGATCTGAAAGCTTCGCTACTTGTATGGACAACAACGCCTTGGACGCTGGTATCAAATACCGCAATTGCCGTGCACCCAGATGTTGATTACGTTGTAGTCAAAGCAACTGTTGATGATGTCAGTGAAGTATTGGTAGTTGCCGAGCAACTGCTCTCGGTCGTTGCTGGAGAACACGAGATACTAAAGACAATCAAAGGCGCCCAATTAGAGCGCACCAGATATACCCGTCCATTTACCTACGTTGATATTCCAGATTCTCACTTTGTTGTTCTAGCCACCTATGTCACAACGCAGGATGGCACGGGTCTGGTGCACCAATCCCCCGCCTTTGGCGCCGATGACTTATTGGTCTGCCGTTCCTACGGACTGCCGGTAGTAAATCCCATTGCACCAGATGGAACTTTCTTACCTGATGTGGTAGTAGTGGGAGGAATGTTCTTTAAGGATGCCGATAAGCCACTAGTAAAAGAACTCAAGGCAAGTGGAGTTCTCTATAAGCACCAACCATATGAACATGAGTACCCACATTGCTGGCGCTGCCACACAGCGCTGATTTATTACGCACAGCCCTCTTGGTATATCCGCACCACTTCCATTAAAGATGAATTGATTCGTGAAAATGCCAAGACTGATTGGCATCCAGAGACTATTAAGACTGGCCGCTACGGTGATTGGCTCAATAACAACATTGACTGGGCTCTCTCACGTAATCGCTATTGGGGAACTCCGCTACCAATCTGGCGCTGTGAAAATAAGCATGAAGTCTGCGTTGATTCGCTAAAGGAGTTAGGTGAGCTTGCCGGCCAAGAGTTGAGCAACTTAGATCCACACCGCCCCTTTGTAGATGACATTTCATTTGCCTGCAGTGAATGTGCTTTGGTCATGAACCGTGTTCCCGAGGTCATCGATTGTTGGTATGACTCAGGTGCGATGCCTTTCGCGCAGTGGGGGTATCCACATCAGCCTGGCTCGGTAGCGAAATTCAAAGCTGCCTACCCGGCAGATTTCATTTGCGAAGCAATTGATCAAACCCGTGGCTGGTTCTACACCCTGATGACTATTGGAACGCTGGTATTTGATCAAAGTTCATTTAAGAGCGTTCTCTGTCTTGGTCATATTCTTGATAAAGATGGTCGTAAGATGAGTAAGCATGTTGGCAATGTGCTGGAGCCAATTTCGCTGATGGATCAACATGGCGCAGATGCGGTCCGTTGGTACATGTTGGCAGCAGGTTCACCGTGGTCTGCCCGCCGTGTGGGACACGATGCAATTTCTGATGTTGTCAGAAAAACCCTACTTACCTACTGGAACACAATCTCATTCCACGCTCTCTACGCCGAGGCTTCAGATTTCGAACTTTCCCAGAGCCCCGCTCTGAAAAATCGTTCGCTGATGGATCGTTGGATTATCAGCGAACTGAACGCTCTTGTCGCTGAGGTTGATTCTTCTTACAACGACTTTGATTCACAGGCCGCCGGTAAAGTCCTAGCCCGTTTCATCGATGATTTATCAAATTGGTATGTTCGCAGATCACGTCGACGTTTCTGGGATGGCGATGTGGCAGCTCTTGCGACTCTGCATGAATGTTTGGTGACCCTAACCCAACTCTTAGCACCGATGATCCCCTTCATTACCGAACATGCGTGGCAGGAGCTAGTGCGCGTTGCTGACACTGGCGCAGCTGATTCTGTCCACCTGACAGATTTCCCAGCATCCGATGCAAAACTTATTGACCTCACACTCAACGCTCATGTTGCAATGACTCGTCGCGTGGTGGAGCTAGGGCGCTCAGCACGGGCTGAATCTGGAATCAAAATTCGCCAGCCTCTTCAGCGCGCTTTGATCTCAGCACAAGGCTGGGCCCAGCTACCTGCCGATATGAAAGAGCAGATCTCTGATGAACTAAATGTCATGGACCTTGAAGATATCGCCGATGCTGATGGGGATCTGGTAGATATCTCGGTGAAGGCGAACTTCAAATCATTGGGTGCTAAATATGGAAAGGCAGTTCAGGATGTCGCCAAACTTATTGGCGCAACCGATGCCACCGCACTAGTGAAGAAATTAAGAAGTGCAGGATCAGCAGAGGTTGGTCAGTTCACACTCGATTTAGATGACTTGGTCATTACCGAAGTGCCAAAAAGCGGCTGGATGGTTGCCAGCCACGATGGGGAGAGCGTTGCGCTAGACCTTGCTCTTAGCCCCGAACTCATTGCCGCCGGACACGTGCGCGAAGTGATTCGCCTCATTCAAGAACGCAGAAAGAGTGACGGATTTGATATCTCAGATCGTATTCATGTCAGGTGGAACGCACCTGCTGAAATGGTTGCGACGATTAACTCTCACATTGCACACATCTCAGATGAAGTTCTCGCGCTCTCTATGACTGAAGATTCCACTATTGCAACTATTGAGAGTGAACTCGGTGTGAACGTGGAGCTGAGTAAAGCTCAATAGTTATAAAGGAAACTACAGAACTATAAGAATTACTCGTTGAAGCAAGCTGAGTGCAATCAAGATCACGATAAAGGAAAGGTCAAGTGCTACTCCACCCACTCGTAGTGGAGGCACGAAGCGCTGGACAAATTTCATAGGTGGATCTGTAACCGAATAAATCACTTCAAATATTGATGAAAGAAATGGCGAAGGGCGCCAGTCACGCTTAAACATTCTGACGTAATCAATGATGATTCTGGCAAAGAGTGCGAATTTAAACAGACCGATTACTTGCAGCAGTAATGAGGTAACCATAGAAAATTACCTCAGCTCTGGTTGAAGAAGCTTGCTTGCGCAGCGGTCTTATCTTCGTTGCTCACATTTACATTTGCAGGTGAGAGCAAGAAAACTTTAAGACTAATTCGTTCAATGCGACCATGAAGACCAAATACAAGTCCACTTGAGAAATCTACAAGTCGCTTGCGTTCACCCTCTTCCATGTCATCAAGGTTGATGATGACCGGATTACCTTCACGGTAGTACTCGCCCACTTTGCGAGCCTCTGAATAAGATCGTGGTTGCAAAGTAACAATGTTGTAGTGAGCAGCTGACTCTTCCATCATCGCGGGCGTACTTGCAGAATTAGAAACGCTATGGGAGCCAAGAACTGTGACGCCGGTGCGTTCGCGTAGTGCACGTGGAGCGGCAGGACGTGATGGAGCTTCTGCGACTGCGGTCTCTTGGTCGGTATCGACGAGGCCAAGGAAGCCCATCATTTTATTGAGTGCTGACATGTGAATAGGTTACCCGTGGGGCGGGCGCATCCCGAGGATTTGGCTACCCACACGTATATGTGTCGCACCGCAATCGATGGCTATTTCAAAGTCGCCCGACATTCCGGCCGATAGAGATTTCGCGGTAGGAAATTCACCTTGAAAATCGCGATAGATTTTAGCGACCTCGGTGAATCCGGTCCGCGCTTCGATTCCAAGTGGCAGTACACACATCACACCGACCAGATTCAAATTCGGCAATGTTTGCAGATGTGCGCCAAGGGCGGCAAGCTCTGAAGCCCTTACTCCCCCGCGTGTAGGGTCACCATCGAGTGAGAGTTGCAGAAAGATATCGATCACTTTGCCTGTCACAGAATTTAGCTTCGTGGCATGAGATGCATCATCGAGTGAATGAATGACATCTGCCCACTGCGCGATATCGCGCAGCTTGCGACTTTGAATTTCTCCCTGAAAATGCCATCGCCCCTCTACTAGCGCAGCCTTTTCCAGCCCTTCTTCGTTTCGATTCTCGCCAAAATTTCTCACACCTAACTCATACAAAATCTCCACATCAAAATCTCCACATCACTTACTGGATATGTTTTTGTCACAGCAATCAGAGTGATATCAGGACGAGTAATTTTGCCCTGAACGGCCAATAAATTCTGGGTAATCTCATCGCGGCGGTTCATAGCCAGACCAACCCAGCCTGGCGTCCGGTAACTCCATCGCGCCGATATGAAAACAGCTCACTTGTCTCTACCGTGCACCCACCCGCAATTTCAACTTCGATGTTCTGCGCCTTTAGTACTTTGACAAGTGCCTTTGGTAGATCAAGCGCTCGATTGCCTCGCGCACTTTTAGATGCTGCAGCGGGATGGAGTGCAGTAACTTCGGCGAAAATTTCTTCTGAGACTTCATAACAGACGCCACAGATTGCAGGTCCTACTACCGCTCGAATATTCCTTGCTCCCATATCGCGCATCACCTCTATTGCTCGCAGGGTAACTTCGTTCACGAGTCCCTTTCTTCCAACGTGCACTGCCGCAACTGATTGCGAGGATATGAGCAAGAGTGGAATGCAATCTGCTACTTGCACTGCCAAAGTAATTCCTGAGATTCCAGTTACCAGGGCATCAGCTGTGGGATCCACATCGCTGATATCTTCAACAACGGCTACTCGATCACCGTGAACTTGTGTCATAAAAGCCACTGGGCCAAACTCTTCGAAAAGCTGTGCCCGATTTTGCGCTACCTGCTCTGGGTCATCTCCCACATGAAAACCAAGATTTGCAGATGCAAAAGCACCGGTGCTTGCGCCTCCGGTGCGATTGGTAAAGCGGTATTTCATAGAGCCCATTTCATGGCGATGAGCCTCTGGCCTACTTCATAAAATCTGGTACATCTATCTCATCTTCAGCAACCAGCTCTTCAAAGGTCACACGTTTACGTGTTCCAGAGGAGTCCAGATCAAGGGCTACTGAAAGCGGATCATTGGAAGGAATGGGGTCAGCCACCCCACCCAAGGTCGATGCATTAATGACCGGCATCTGAACCTTTGTCGGTTCTCCGCCAGCGAAACCAGCTGCAATCACCGTAATACGTACTTCATCACCGAGAGCGTCATCAATAGTTGTACCGAAGATGATGCGCGCCTCTGGATGCGCCGCGTTCTGTACCAATTCACATGCTTCGTTAATTTCAAAGAGACCAAGGTCAGAGCCACCTGCAACAGAGAGAAGAACTCCCATCGCTCCATCAATTGAAGCTTCAAGAAGTGGGCTCGAGATTGCTAATTCAGCCGCGCGTGTTGCACGGTTTTCACCGCGCGCAGAACCGATACCCATCAGGGCAGATCCAGCATCAGTCATCACTGTCTTCACATCTGCAAAGTCGAGGTTAATCAGACCTGGCTGTGTAATGATTTCGGTAATTCCTTGAACACCAGAGAGCAGAACTTGATCGGCACTTTTAAATGCATCTATAGCCGTGATTGAACGATCAGAGATTGCAAGGAGTCGATCATTTGGAATAACAATAAGAGTATCTACTTGTTCGCGAAGAAGCTCGATTCCTTCATCTGCTTGACGCGAACGAATCTTTCCTTCGAATGAGAATGGTTTTGTGACAACACCAATTGTGAGTGCTCCGAGATCGCGCGCAATCTTTGCAACGATGGGTGCGCCACCAGTTCCTGTGCCACCACCTTCGCCGGCAGTAACAAAGACCATATCCGCGCCACGAAGAATTTCTTCAATCTCTTCGATGTGATCAATTGCTGCTTGACGACCTTTTTCTGGAGCAGCTCCTGCTCCCAAACCTTTTGTTGATGTACGACCAATATCTAATTTCACATCGGCATCACTCATTAACAAGTGTTGTGCATCTGTATTAATTGCAATGAACTCAACGCCTTTTAAACCGACATCAATCATTCGGTTAATTGCATTTACTCCACCGCCACCGATACCGACAACTTTGATGACAGCTAAGTAATTCTGTGGTGCAGCCACGTGAGTCCCCCTTGCGAACTGTAAACCTCGACTTGAGACTTACATTTCTTCTCTTTATCTTTGCGCTGAAGGTATGGCGTTAGGTAGTAGTAATCAAAGACCGCCACGAACTATTTTCTCAACTACACATTGATACATTTTTAAGTGAAATCAATGCAAAAACATTTAGCACTGATAGCTATTTAACAATAGGTGCGTGGGCAGCCGAGAGATCTACTCTGCGAAGATTCTTATTCTCCGGAAGTTTCAGAAGAGCGTTAAATACTTGCACTTTCAAGGCACTTTTCTCATTAGCACCCCACTTCACCGTCAGCTCTCTGCCTTGATAAGCAAGGCGGATGGAGAAGTTGGATTCATTACGTGCAGAGAGGGAAATTATCTTGCTACGAAATGTCGCTGGAAGGGAGCGAAAGAGGGCGATGGCATCGACTCCAAGGGACGGGGTTGCGGCCGATACATAGGGCAAATCTCCTCCCTTAAATCCAGGGAGTACAAAGATCATTCCGGTGGAGTCGATAGTTTTACCAGCAAAATACGCGCTCGGTTTTCGAGGCTCGACCGTGATTCCCACATCGCCACTAATCCAGTTCCGCGAGACCGCAACGTCCTTAATCCATGTCAGCGCACTCAAACGTTGGGCAACTGATCGTGGTTCGATACGCGCCATCTGTCAGCGCACTCAAACGTTGGGCAACTGATCGTGGTTCGATACGCGCCATCTTCTCTCCCACAAGGACACCCGATGTCGTAAGAATTAATTTCTTGGACTCAACTGTTGGCGCACCAGATATCAGAATGCTCTTGGCGGTAAATATTGAAGACCAGGCAAAGAGGTAGATAAGTCCAACAAAAATCAGCAGGAGCGTTCCACTGATAACAGTGAGTCGATTAATTCTAGGCAAAGCGCTTGTTCAGCCCTTCGGCAATAATGGGAGCGAGTGAATTAACATCTCCAGCGCCCAGTGTGATGATCACATCTCCGGGTTTAGCTAATTCGATTATGCGCTCTGCGGCAAGTGCAAAATTCGGAATGAAGTGTCCATGTTGCATCTTCTCGGCGATGAGTTCTGCCGAAATTCCAGGGATTGGCTTCTCACTCGCGGCATAGATTTCTAGCAGAGTAACATCATCGGCCTTATCTAGCGCGATTGCGAATTCACTCAAGAAAGCCTGGGTACGTGAATAGCGATGTGGTTGGAAGATGACCAGGACCCTTCCATCTCCTGCATATCTGCGCGCCGCATCTAAGGTGACAGATATTTCAGTGGGATGGTGACCGTAATCATCAATAATCCGAATTCCATGTTCTGTCGCTTTAAGTTCAAAGCGGCGACCGGCGCCACGGAAACTATGAAGGCCAGCTAACAATTGGTGAATTGGTTCGCCCAGACTGAGTCCCATTGCAATACATGCAGCCGCGTTTAGAACATTGTGATGGCCCGGCACCTGCAGCTCAACTGTTCCCACGGTGCGACCATGCCAAATAACTCGAGCACTGGAGCCCATGGGTAGAAGTGCGATCTGATCAATGCGCAGGTCGGCGCCTTCAAATTCACCATAAGAGACGGTGGTGAAGGGGTGCGACTCCGTGCCTAGTTTCCGGGAGCCCTCATCGTCGGCGCAGTAGATAAGAAATCCGTCGGATGAAATTGTGGCGGCAAAGTTGGCGAAAGCAGCTGTTACTTCCTGTGGGGTATGAAAGAAGTCAACGTGATCATGTTCAATATTGGTAACAATTGCCGATCGTGGTTTGTATTCAATAAATGAGCCATCCGATTCATCTGCTTCGGCCACAAAATATTGACCCGTGCCTCTATGTGCATTGGCACCCGATGCCATCAGGGTGCCACCAATAGCAAATGATGGATCTGTTCCACACGCCTGCAAGGCAACAGTCAGCATCGATGAGGTCGTCGTTTTACCGTGTGTGCCCGCAACCGCAATGCTCTTAGTTCCAACCATTAATTGAGCTAGTGCTTGAGCTCGAGTGAGGATTGGAATTGATCTCTCCACTGCATATGACATTTCCGGGTTGGAAGATGCGATAGCTGTGGAATAGATAACCACATCAGCGCCAACAACATTTTCAGCTGCATGATGTGAATACACGGTGGCGCCCAATGCTACGAGTGCGCTAAGAACTGTGGAATCTTTTGAATCTGAACCACTGACCGTAATTCCATCAGAGAGGGCGATCCGTGCCAGCCCACTCATGCCAGAACCACCGATTCCGATGAAGTGAATCTTCTTGCCGTGTAGGGAGTGCATCTATTTTCCTCCCGAGAGTACAAATTCCATGAGTGCTGCAATCTTTGCAGTTGCTTGCATATCTTTATCTGATCCACTCCCCTGTTGCTGGGCGCTCTTTTCCAGAAGTCGGTCGATATTTGCTCGAAGCCAGGTAGATGTGAACTCTCTTTGGCCACATATTTCTGCTCGAGACTCGCTCACCAACTCTGCGGCATTTAGTCTCTGTTCACCGTTACCTAGGGGAAGCGGAATAAAGAGCGCATATTTTCCTAAGGTGCTGACCTCAGCACAGGTCACAGCGCCACTTCGAGAAATAATGAGGTCAGCTGCTAAATACGCGGTTGCCATATCGGAAATGTACGGGTGAACCTGGTAGTTCTCATCCGATGAGATGAGTTCGGATGAGCCGCCAGCGCCATGCAAAATTTGAATTCCTCGTGACGCCAAATCGCCTTTGGATTCCGCGATTACCTTATTGATTGCAACCGAACCTTGGGATCCTCCAAATACAAATATCAGAGGCTGCTGCGCACTAAAGCCGAGTGCCGATTTAGCCGCTGCTCGCGCACCGGCCCAGTTATTCTCAGCGCGAGAAAATGCCAGCGTAATATTTTCTTTCAGTGGCAGACCCACGATAAGAGAATGCGCAAGAGAACCAGTAATGACGGGGTAGGCAAGAGCAGTGTTCTTAGTAAAAATGGCGCCTAAGCGATTAGCGATACCAGGCTTGGCATTTGCTTCATGAATAACGATAGGAACTCTGCTCAGCGCGGCCGCAATATATGCCGGTGCTGAAACATAGCCAGCGCGGCTGCAATATATGCCGGTGCTGAAACATAGCCACCGAATCCAACCAGAAGATCCACACCACGCAGATGGCTCAGGCACTGCGCAATAGATTTAATCAGAGTAAAGGGAGCCAGAATTAATGAAGGCGCGAGTGAGCGAGCGATACGCACTTTGGTTATTAGTAAGAGGCTAAATCCAGCCTCCGGAATAATTCTTGTCTCAAGTCCAGCAGATGTTCCCAGGAAATCAATCCGGTCCTGGGGATGAGTTGATCTCCACTGACGAGCGGTGGCCAGAGCAGGTTCGATATGTCCTGCGGTGCCTCCCCCAGCAAAGAGAATTCGAGTCACTTCTGGCGCTTCTTTACAATTTCTTTTCGAACTTCAAGATCGCGCAGAGCTGCGCCAGCAACGAAGCCCAGAGCAGCAATTGTTGCAACGAGTGCCGAACCACCGTAGGAGACCAACGGCAGCGTAACTCCCACGACCGGAAGAAGGCTCGTGGCAGATCCAATATTGAGAAAAGATTGCACTGCAATCCAGATTCCAATTCCAGCACATGCATATCTGGTCATGGGATCTTGTGCGCGTAAAGCGATTCTAAATATGGAGTAGACCAGTGTTGCAATCAATATGAGAACTCCTAGCGTTCCCACAAGTCCTAGCTCCTCACCAATTACGGAAAAGATAAAATCTGTGTGCGCTTCTGGAAGGTTTCCCCACTTCTGACGGCTACCACCCAGGCCCACACCAAAGAGACCACCACTGGCTAAGCCGAGCAAACTATGGGCCGGCTGCCACCCCAGATCTTTGTAATCCTCTGGTGCAAATGGGTCGAGAAAGACTAAGAATCGCTGCATGCGGTAGGTCGATCTCACCACGAGCACTGCAAATACCAGTGCGCCTACTGCACAGAGTGTGCCAAAGACTCGCAATTTAATTCCTGAGACAAAGAGTAAGCCAGCCAAAATCACAGCAATGACCGAGGCGGTTCCCAAGTCCCTGCCTAACAAGACTAAGAAGAGAACGAAGCAGAATGCAGGAGCAATCAATTTGAGAACGTGGGTGTCGAACTTGCCACTTATTTCTCGGCGAGCGAGTTGATGGCTGGCCCATAAAATCATGAAGAATTTCGCAAACTCACTTGGCTGGACATCAAAGTATTTGAAATCAATCCAGTTTGTATTTCCATTGACAGTCTTTCCCACGCCAGGAATCAATAGAATCATCAAGACCAGGATTGAGATAATGAATCCGAGCTTGCCAACAAGATTCCATTGCTTACTACTCATTTTTGCGAGATAGACAGCTAGTGGTAGTGCCAAGAGCAAGAATAGGAATTGCCGTACAACTATAGCTAGGGCGGTTCCACGTGTATCAAGTGCGTGAATTGATGAGGCAGAGAAAACCATCACCAAGCCCAAGAAACTAAGGGCGCCGGCGCTGACCAATAACATATATAAATGATTGACAGGTTTTGCTAGGAAACTCTCACGGGTCTTAGTTGCCATTTTCCACTACTTTCTTTACCGCATCTCTAAATCTATCTCCACGATCGGCGTAGGAGAGAAATTGATCCATGGACGCGCAGGCAGGTGCAAGTAGGACTGCGTCTCCTGGTAGTGCTTTCTCGCGGGCGGTTCTGACAACTAACTCCATCAACGAGTTATCGGGGGCGCCAATCTGAAAGTCAGCAGAAGCATCAACCATGACAATTTCAATCTGCGGGGCGCGCGAACGCAGCTCTGCTGCAATCAATTCACGATCGGCGCCGATAAGAATGGCAATACGCACCCGACTCTTCACTCGCTCGATGAGTTCTCCCATCGCTGCACCTTTAGCTAGCCCACCAGCAACCCAAATCACGGAGAGCGCGGACATGATTGATGCAGCTGCGGCATGCGGATTCGTAGCCTTTGAATCATTAATCCAGGTGATGCGATCTTTTTCTAGAACTGTCTCAATGCGATGTCGTCCAGGCCTAAATGTCGTAATCGCCTGGCGAATCTGCTCGTGGCCAATACCAGCAGTTCTAGCAAGTGCAGATGCGGCAAGGGCATTTGATACGTTGTGAGGAACGGTGGGAAATACTTCAGCGAGTTCGCAGAACATGGCAGCTTCTTGGGCATCGGCCACAAAGGCGCGATCCACAAGGAGCTCTTCCACGATACCGATTTCACCTGGTGCTGGAGTATCGAGTGAGAAAAATACCTTTCTGCCCTGCCAGTGAGCGGTATTGACCACTACCCGCGCATCGTCTGCGTTAAGAATTGCAGTATTGCTATTTTCTAGAAGTGAAAACTTATCTGCAGCATATGCATCAAGACTTCCATGCCAGTCAACGTGATCTTCTGCGATATTAAGGATTGCAACCGAGACAAAATGAGCATCTTCCAGCCAATGAAGCTGGAAGGATGAAAGTTCCAGCACTAGATATTCATGCTTCTCTGGAGATTCAACAGCTTCAATCACAGTCGTTCCCACATTTCCACAGGCAAGTGCGGAGACTCCCCCGGTGCGAATGATGTGTGCGGTGAGCTCTACCGTTGATGTCTTTCCATTTGTTCCGGTCAGGCCAATCCATTTTTGAGCAGGGCTTTTCAGGCTCCAGGCAAGGTCAATCTCATTGATGATTGGAACTTCGTTTTTTCGGGCAGAGATCACTAGTGGATGATCTTCCCGCCAACCGGGAGATAGAAGAAGTAAATCAAATTCTGAAATTTCTACATCAGCTAATGGAAGTAGATGAAAGCCTTCCAACTCCAAAACCTTCTCATCAGTAATAGTTATCTTCGCCCCACGCTTAACAAGTGAACGCGCAGCGGCAATACCGGTGACGCCTGCTCCAGCTACCAGGATGCGTTTATCGGATAATTCGAGATATAAATTCTGGGCCATGGCTTCCTTGAAATTAACCGGCAACCCATTGGGTATAAAAGAGTCCAAGTCCGAGCGCCACACTGAGTCCGGCAATAATCCAGAATCGCAGAACGATTGTGACTTCTCCCCAACCCATCAATTCGAAATGGTGCTGCAAGGGAGCCATCTTAAATAAGCGTTTTCCACCAGTTGCTTTGAAGTAGATAACTTGTAGTGCAACCGAAAGTGTGATGATGACAAAGATTCCACCAAGTGGAATCAAGAGAAGTTCTACACGAAGTGAGGCAGCCATGCCGGCCAACGCTGCACCTAAAGCTAGTGAGCCTGTGTCACCCATAAATATCTTTGCCGGTGAAGCATTCCACCAGAGAAATCCGGTGCATGCACCTGCAAATGCTGCAGCCAGAACTGCTAGGTCAAGTGGATCTCGAACGTTATAACAATTAGCTGTCACCGCCACTGCACAACTTTGTCCAAACTCCCACACGCCAATGAGTATGAAAGCTAGAAAAGTCATGACAGATGCACCACTAGCAAGACCGTCTAGGCCATCGGTGAGATTAACTCCGTTACTTGTGGCGGTCACCATAAATGCAATCCAGACCACAACCAGAATTGGACCAAGTGAGATACTGGTATCGCGCAGTGTGGAAAGATTAAGAGATATTGGAGTCAGTCCATCTTTATCAGGAAAGTGTGTTCCGAGATATCCAAAAATCGAAGCAAAAAATACTTGGCCAAAAATCTTCGCCCTACCTGATATTCCGGCTGAATTTTGTCTAGAGACTTTCATGTAATCATCGAGAAAACCAACGAGTCCAAGTGCCACAACCAGGCCGAGAATCAGAACCGCAGAGACCGAGATAGTGCTTCCGAGCACTAGGTGGGCAAGTAAGTATGAAATGAGAGCGGCGAAAATAATGATGATGCCGCCCATAGTGGGGGTGCCACGTTTTGTGTGGTGTGTTGTAGGACCGTCATCTCTGATGATTTGCCCATATCCACGTCGTGCAAGTGCTTTGATAAGTACAGGTGTACCGAATAGCGAGAAGAAGAGTGCGAGGGCTCCAGCAACCAAAATTAGTTTCACTCTGCAGCCATCCTTTCACTCCATTGCACCGAAATCATTTGCGCTAACTCTTCAAGTTTCTCTGAACGAGACGCCTTCACCAAGACCACATCACCTTCGTTGATGTTGCGCGCAATAGCACTCGCCTCATCTTTGCTCGCACATAAATGGATTGTGGTGAGGGATCCATTTTCTGCTGAGCTCGCATACTCCGGTGCATTGACACAAACAAGATGGTCAATTCCAAGCTCAGAGGCAAGGGTGCCAATAGCGGCATGGTCGGATTGGGATGACTCGCCGAGTTC
>Ga0209553_1000393_pt1 | contig 22921 bp, 19 predicted proteins | sample LauGreFBDMM110DN_2_FD_188217 | JGI IMG/M metagenome (GOLD analysis project Ga0209553, IMG submission 188217) | Freshwater lake microbial communities from Lake Michigan, USA - Fa13.BD.MM110.DN (SPAdes) (version 2) | ecosystem: Environmental > Aquatic > Freshwater > Lake | place: Lake Michigan...
CCAAGGGCCTCGTCCGTACTCGGAGTTCCGCGGATCGCTGGAACACATCGCGACCAACATCCTCGCGGCCGGGCTCAACCTGCTTTCCATCCTGAAAATAATCGAATCCATAAACTCTCGGTCCGCAGCTCGCAACAACGCCTTTCGTCTCACCGCGAGCAGGGCGGCGCTGCGGCCAGTCGTTGAAGGACTCGGCAAGTGGGCACAAACCCACCTGAAGGCGTTGCACGTAGATATGATTTAGGTCTGACTTTGTTGATGCGCGCTGCGGACTTGGATGCTGAGCCGACCACAAACTGATGTTTGATCAGACATTGGGGTGGTAATCTGCGCTGCAGAAATGGTTTATGTGGCGGAGCGTGTGTAGGTGTGGATCAGACGCTGGTGTGGTGCGGCGAGTGTAGTGGTCAGCCAAATCCCGATTGCAGGCAGTGTGCAATTTCCGCCTGTTACGCGCATCAAATCTCTGCGAACACCACACAAAAGCGGTCTTTGATCTGAAGTTATGGGTTGATTGGAGTTAATACAAAGTGTTGCTTGACATGAGTGGGTTCAGGGCGCATAATGACGATGAGGATTGCGAATTGAATTTCCAATCCGTCAGACGCTTCCTTATTGTGTGAATCTCGAGGTCTTGGGTTAGTCCCACGTAATATTGCACTGATAATGCAGATGAGCGGAACAACCGTAATCGTTGGAGGCGGAATGGCAGGGGCGGTCCTTGCCAGACGACTCGTGGATGCAGGCAAGGGAGATGTTTTGCTTATAGAGGCCGGACCGGACTACGGCCAGTATTGTAGCGGGTTGTGGCCAGAGCAATTGATTGATTCTACCTGCATGCCGGTGGAATCTCATAGCTGGCATTATGTGAGCGCCGCGAAACATGGGCAACCAATGCTCGCTCTCCAACGCGCGAAGGTGATCGGTGGCTGTACCTCGCACAATGGCTGCGCGGCCGTGTGGGGTCATGGGTCGGATTATGAATTTGGTATGCCGGGTTGGAATCGGGTCGCACTGGAGCCGTGTTTGAAGCGAGCAACGGCGCAAATGCGCGTCCGACAACCCTCCCGTGAGAGTCTCACGCCATGGCATCAAGCCGTGCTTGCCTCTGCGCCAGCCGCTGGTTACCCGATCATTGAGGATCTGAATGATCTCGATTTAGAATTCGGGTTTGGGGCGGGAGCACTCAATGCGGTTGAACGAACCCGTTGGAACGCCGCATTTGCGTATCTCGATGAAATTCGGGGGAATTCGCATTTTTCTATTATGGCCGACGCACTGGTCGATTGCGTCGTGATTCAGAATGGCGTCGCTATCGGAATTGAGTGCGTCAAGGATGGTGAGCGGGTAGTAATCACTGCGGACCGGGTGATCCTTGCTGGAGGAACCTATGGTTCTCCGGCGATGCTCTTGCGCTCGGGAATCGGTCCCGCCGATGACCTTCGGGAACTAGGGATCGTGGTCAGGCATGATTTGCCTGGTGTCGGGCAGAATCTGCAGGACCACCCCGCGATCGCGGTCCGATTTGTTCCCAGTGCGGTGGGAGTGCGGCAAATGGACGATTTCGTGGCTAAAGGAGGCTTGCCTCGTGAAGAAGGAACGATTGCCCTAGCGAAGAGTAGGCGTTGCGTTGACGAACCATTCGATCTTCATCTCTATCCCGTGGCGTCACCTCTCTGGAAAAAGGGTGGGGCGAGTTGGTATTTCGTGATCGCGGGCGCGGTGATGGCGCCTCGATCGAAAGGATCCTTGCGCTTGGCGAGTGGGGATCCGAATGTTGCCCCGATCATCGACCACGCATATTTGTCAGACGAGGGTGGTTTTGATCTCGACGCGCTTGCTGATTGTGTGGAATTCAGTCGAGCGTTGGCCGCACAGTCACCACTGGCAGATTTCATTTCGATGGAGTCAGCGCCAGGCGCATCGATTACTGATCGTGAATCACTTCTCCGTTGGATTCCGTTTAATTCGGCCCATGATTACCACCCCACGAGCACGTGCAAGATGGGAGGCGGGAACGATTTGATGGCGGTCGTGGACGAGCAGTGCCGGGTTCATGGGGTTGCGAATCTTTACGTCGGTGACGCCTCGATTTTCCCGAAGGTGCCCAAGGCGAATACGAATCTTCCTGTCGCGGCGGTCGCGGAGCGGCTGGCCGAGTTGCTCTCGTAGTGCCGCTGGCTCGGGAGGGCCTTAGAGCAACCGCTTCAACTGCGGCACGCCGATAATGCCACTGCTGAGGACTGCCACGGTTTTTGCGCCTTCGAGCAAATCGATATGGCTGTTTGAGAGTACCGCCACTGAGGCCACGCGCGATGGTTCGACCAGAAAGTTACGGCGCGAGGGGACTAATTTCAATACCCCGAGCATTCGTGAAAAATCAAAGGAGGTGAGGCTGATATTCATATAAGATCAAATGTTGGCGAGAGCGAAGCGTTGTTTTTATGCAGAGAAAAAGGAGAAACTATGAATTCAAATCGTTTGATCAATCGTATTGCCCGTCGACATTTTCTTAAACTGGCGGGAGCAGGTGCGGCAAGTGTCGCGTTGGCGAATTTCCTTGCATCGTGCGCCCCAAAGTCTGACGGTGGCACACTTAATGTGCTTGTGCCTGCTGCACCCGACCCTGCTCCCCCCGGCGTTGGACAATTTAGTTTGGATGCGTTTGAACAGTGGAAGAAGGCTAACGGTTTTGAGGTGGCCTATGAAGCCCCACCCTGGCCCCAATTGCACGACAAGATGGCGGCGAATTTTGCCTCAGGCCAATACGTGCATGACATTATTTACATGTCTGGCTGGGTGCCTGAGTTTGCAGATTACCTGATTGACTTCACGGATGAACTGCCTGCAGACTTAGTCGCCGACCTTCCACCTTCCTCCTTTAGCACGCTCGCCTGGGGGGGCAAACGGCTCGGCGTCATCTTCACACTTTCACTGTTGACCATGTTCTACAACAAAGAAATGCTTGATGGCATTGGCGTGAAGGAAGCCCCGAAGACCTGGGACGAGCTCAAAGCTGTCGCCAAGGAATTGACGGGCGGCGGAAAATACGGCTGGGTGTTGAACTACGGCGCGCCCGAAGGCATCGGCGGCGTGGCATCCTATTGGATGTGTTTCTTGCAGCAGGCGGGCGGAAAACTATACGATGACAAGGGGCAGCCTTCCTTCAATAACGCAGCAGGCGTGGACTCTTTGCAATGTATGGTGGACTTGATGGAATTCACCGATCCCGGCTCGCTGAGCTATGTGGGGATCAACGATGCGACCAACGTCTTTGCGGCGGGTCAGGCAGCGATGATGATGAACTGGCCCTTCATGTGGAAGCCCGCTAACGATCCCGCGACGTCAAAGGTGGTAGGGAAAGTGAATGCGGCAGTTCTGCCTGCCGGCCCGGCTGGCACCGCCTCCATCGACGGGACGGATGCCTATACCATCACCAGCCTTTCGCCCAACCCCGAAGGCGCGCGCAAACTGATCGAGTTCTATCTCGATGCTGAAGTGCAGAAGCGCCAGGTGCTGGATACAGGGTGGCTCCCCATCCGTCTTTCGGTGTTGAATGACCCCGAAGTGCAGGCGGCGGCCCCAAATGCGGCTGTGGTGTTGGAACAGGCGAAGAATCCATACGACAGCTACGTCACGCCTGATTACAACGCTGTCACCACTGCCATCGGCGTCGAAATTCAGAAGGCGCTGGCTGGCTCACAAAGCGCGGCAGATGCGATTAAGAACGCCTCAGATCAGGTTATCGAGATCGTGAAGAAACGCGGATAAATAATCAGCGTCATTGCGCGGACGGTGGTTTTTCGTCCGCGCAATGACGAACGAGTGAATGATGCAAACCACCAACGAATACAACCGCAAGCGCTATCGGCTGGGGTTTTGGTTCATAGCGCCCGCCGTCATTGTTTTGCTGATCGTGCTGGCGTATCCCATTTTTGCATCGCTGGTGCTTTCATTTTTACGAGTCCGTTTTGCGGGGCAGGGCCTCAGTTTTGAATTCAACGGGCTGAACAATTACGCAGATTTGATTCGCAAAGATTTGTTCCGCGAAGCTTTGTTCCGTTCGGTGTACTTCACCATGATCGAGGTGGTTTCAGTCATGTTGCTGGCTTTGCTCGTGGCGACCATGCTCAATCACCCACTGGGACGCAGCGCTTTTTATCGCGTGGTTCTGCTTGTGCCGTGGGCGCTTGCCCCAGTTGCCAATGCCGTGCTGTGGAAATGGATCTACAACGCCAATTATGGCATCCTTAATCAAGCGTTGCTTGGCCTTGGGGTTATCGACGAAAATATCATCTGGCTTGGCAAACCGTGGCTGGCGCTGAATATGATCCTTATCGCAGATATTTGGAAGGCTGTGCCATTCATTTCACTGCTCATGCTGGCAGGATTGCAAAACATCCCCGCCTATCTTTACAAGGCGGCCTGGCTTGATGGTGCGAATGTGTGGCAGCAGTTTGTTCACATCACCCTTCCAGGGATCAAAACCACACTTGTCATTTCAATCGTCTTGCAAAGCATTTGGGCGCTCAAAGTATTTGATCTGATCTATGTGCTCACCAAGGGCAGCCCTGCCGATAGCACTGTACTTCTCAATTATCTTTCGTGGCGCGAGACTTTTAGCAATTTGGATATCGGCTACGGTGCGGCGATCGCCAATGTGCTTTTTGCATTAATGCTCATGCTGGCGTTGGTTTACATCCGCGCTTTGCGCCAACGCCAGACTCAAACCTGGCGAGGATCAAAACCATAACGACCTTTCAACGTTTCCTGCCCCGCTTCTTCATCTGTTCTGGTCTGATCACCTTCACGCTTCTTGCGCTTGGGCCTGTGATCTGGGGTGTTGTCACAAGCCTTTTGCCACTCTCGAGCCTTATCTCCCGTCCCATTGACCTTAATCCAGCCAACGTCACCGTTGAGAATTTCATTCTCGTACTTGCTTCCAGCCGCGGACTCTTCTCAGGCTTGATTAATTCCTTCATTATTGCAACCTTTACCAGCGCTGTGGGACTCGTCATGGGTTCGATGGCGGCATATGCATTGGCGCGACTGAACATGCCGAACAGCAGCCGAATTCTGATGATGATTCTCGCCACACAGATGTTCCCCGGCATCGTGATCGTCATTCCCTTGTTCCTGATAATGAGCCGTACTGGGTTGGTGGATACGCACTTCGGACTCATTATTGTTTACCTGTCATTCATCCTGCCCGTCGTCATTTGGATTTTGAAAGGCTTTTTCGAAAGCGTGCCGGTGGAACTGGAACGCGCCGCCGCCGTCGATGGCGCATCGCCATTACAAACATTTCGATATATTGTTTTACCGATATCGCTTCCACCGTTGTTTGCTACTGGTGTTTTTGCGTTCATCGAAGCATGGAATGAATTTTTCTTCGCCATTATTCTCACTCGTATTCACGTCAAGACCGCATCCATTGCGATTGCAGAGTTTTCGGGTCAGTATCAAACGCTGTACGGGCAAATGCTTGCATCGGCGATTTTGGCAAGCATCCCTGTTGTGGCGCTGGCAATTATTTTCCGCAGATTTATTCTGGAGGGCTTCGTGGAAGGCGCGATCAAAGCATAATGGCTACCCTTGAACTGATCAACATCAAGAAGAAATTTGGCGATTTCACCGCCGTGAATGACATCAATCTGCGTGTGGAGGAGGGTGAGTTCGTCACTCTGCTGGGGCCATCAGGGTGTGGAAAATCTACCCTGCTTAATATGACGGCCGGGTTGGAGGATGTTACATCGGGTGAGGTTCACATCAATGGAAAGGTTGTCAATCAACTTGGGCCGTTCGAGCGCGATGTGGCAATGGTCTTTCAGAACTACGCGCTTTACCCGCATATGTCGGTGGAGGAGAACATTGGTTTCTCGCTCCGTTTGAGAAAACGCCCAAAGAACGAAATTCAAGCCAAGGTATTGAAAGTGGCTGAGATGCTCGATTTGGGTAAATTCATGCACCGCCTTCCGCGCGAATTGTCAGGCGGGCAGCAGCAGCGAGTAGCGATTGGCCGTGCCGTGATCCGCGAACCATCCATCTTTTTATTCGATGAACCGTTCTCGAATCTTGATGCCGCCCTGCGCCTTAGGACACGCGGTGAGATCAAGGAATTGCACCAGCGGCTTGGTGTCACATCCATTTTTGTGACGCACGATCAGGAGGAAGCCATGTCGCTTTCAGATCGGATCGTGGTCTTGCGTCTTGGTCAACTAGAACAGTTTGGTACGCCAGAGGACGTGTATTCCAGACCTGCCTCGAAATATGTGGCGCGTTTCATTGGGACACCGCAAATGGATATCTTCGCGGGCGCGTTTGTAAACTCGGGTGGTTTGCATTTTCAAATTGGTGAAGCCGGCATTCCATTGCCTGTTTCCTTCAAAACCCCTGATACCGCTGTGGATGTGGGCATTCGCGCCGAATTTGTGGTTCTCGGCTCGCATGGTTTCGACGCCGCGATTCGTCTGGTTCAGCCTGTGGGGCCGTTTACCTACGTTACTGTGGATTGGCAGGGCGGCAGTATAACGGCACGCGTCAATGGCGTTTCACATATGAAACCGAAAGAGACGACCAAAGTATATATCGATCCTGAGGGGTTGATTTTCTTTGATCGAATTACAGAAAAAAGAATTGACTTGATCTGAACAAATTCCCCGATTTCCCTCTTGTAAACCTCATGCCCTTCTCGGAAATTGACGATAAGCGGCCCGTCCTTCACGTCACATCAGGCACTGCATGGAATGCAGTGTAATACTCTCTGCGTGGCTTGAATATCACTGAAACAATTGAAGTCACCGAAGCAACAACCGAATGCTTGGACCATCTGCAAGGCAGTATCCGAATTCAAATTTGAAATCGTCTACGCGGTCGGCGGCGGACTTGTCACATTCTCAGCAGTATATATTTCCGTCAAACTTATCTTGCCTCTGGTTGTTTTACCAACAGCGTTATCCGTAGATGCGTTCATGACCGCCGCATCAGGAATCCGCAAGAATTGATGTGTCTATTACATCGAAACAAAAGTCCCCGAGAATTTGATCTTCGATTTGGGTATCATCGCTAAATAGCCTTCAAATATTCGCGCTGCTTGCATCACGGATGTCATGTCTATTGCCACGGGCGCATGGGATTGGAAGTTTGCCCACGAGCAAAACAAAAATCCGCAGGGCATGGAATGCATCCCGTGGGTACGATAATTCCCAATCCATTTTGAGCAGAGTCCTTGATTGCGCCGAAGCGGCGGGACGCGGCGACCGGGATGGACTCAAAACGCTCTATGATTGTCTTGCCAAGGAAATTCAACTTTATAACTAGGTTGGGCACGCCCGCCCCGAAGAAGGCAGTGAACACTACTTCGCCTAGGCGGTCGAAAATGAAATGGGATACGGACTTCCCCACGGAGACCTGGTCGGGCCCGGAATTATGACCATGGCAAAGTTGCAGGAGCAGGATACAGGTTTGCTTGAGACGGCGCTCTAAGCGTGCAACATCTCATTGAACCGTATCCCTCAAAGTGTTGTCGAACATACTTTAGCGGAACTTTCCGAATATTGTCTAAAACACGGGCTGTTTTTTGGATTTGCGCATACTCAGAATGAGAAAATATCATGATGACCTCAGAGAGGGAATTTTTTGATTTTGTGGACTTTCGTCAATTCACTTATTCGCAGATCGAACATTCCGCTGTATTTACCTGCGCTGAAGCGGATCTGTACCATTCGGATATCGTGGCGGTGAACACCAGAAACTTTTTTTGTGCGGCAAAAAGCGACGTAGAGTCTCTTTGGCTGTGACCATTTGTGATAAGACGATGAAGTAGGATCAAATCGCCACCCATCCATGTCAACTATCTCAAGGTTCCAACTACCCCAGCGTACGACGTCCGCTGTGTACGGCAGCCGTTGATGCATGTTGCCTGTACCGGGTGGCGGCGATCGCGATGAGCGCGGTGCAGGGCGCAACAGCGCGCGCACGAACAAGCACGGCGAAAGCAGCGCGCAGCGGCGGGGTGCTATGTGTGCACCGCTTTGGCGCGACGCTGAATGCACACGTGCATTTGCATTTGTACATGCTGGATGGTGTGGTGGCGCCGGGGCGGCAGGCGCTGGCTTTTCGTGGGGCGCAGGTGGATGAAGCTTGTGTGGAGCGGGTGCATGCGCTGGTACGGTAGCGGGTGCTGGGGCTGTTTGAGTGGCGCGGGCTACTGAGCAGGGAGATGGCTGCGGTAATGCAGGGACGGGGCCACAGTGGCGGTTTTTCTGTGCATGCGGGCGTGCGGGTCGCAGCGTAGGATAGTGCCGGGCATGATCGGTTGGGGCACAATGCGGGTGTCTATGCAGAGCCGACCCCGGACCTAGAGTTAGACGGGACATTGGGGTGTTAATCCTGCGCTGTAGAGATGGTACATGCGGCAAGCGTGGATTGGTGTAGACCAGCCGCTGGCGTGGTGCGGTGAGTGGCGTGGTCTTTCAAAACCGGTTTGTAGGCATTGTGCAATTTCCGCCTGTTACGCCAATCAAATCTCTGCGAACACCAAACAAAAGCGGTCTTTGACCTGAATTTAATGGTTGGTTGGGGTTAGCACAACGGGGTACTTGACGAGAGTGAGTTCAGGGTGTACTATGTCGACGTGGATTAGGGCTTGAATTTCCTATCTGATCGACGACGTGCCTTTCGCCCGCTACCTCTCCCCTTGCTGACAACGGTCTGCGCGCCGATTGAAGAAGTGGGACGCGAGGCTGTCTACCAGCTGGATAGGCTAATGGACGGCCAGCAGGCTCAGGCTTTGACTCTGATGCGTACAGAATTAGTCATCCATGAATTATGCGGATGTACATCCTATGAATCCAATCAAGCACCTGATGAAATGCTTTCAGCCATAAGGAGGTAGGTCCAGTACAGATAATCGTCTCAGCAAGAATTGTTTTCAATTCATTCAAACTATTTTGGAGGAACCGATGAAAAACAAATTGTTCAAACTGCTTGCATTTTTCGCAATCGCTTCGATGATCCTGGCCGCCTGCGGCGGAGGCGCACCTGCTGCTCCAGCTGAAAAGGTGAAAGTCGTGATCTTCGTGGGCATGGGTACCGGCACCGATCCTGATCAAGTTGAGGCGCAAAAAAAACTGGCTGTAAAATACAACACCACGCACGATAAGATTGAGATCGAGTTCTTGATCGTGCCGCATGACGAATATGCAACCCGTTACTTAGCTATGCTCTCCGGCGGTAATGCGCCACAATTAGTAGGACCCAATGGCGTTTCGAGTGTGGCGGAATTTTTCGACACCTGGGAAGATATCACGTCCTATATCAAAGCTGACAATTTAGATCTGAGCGATTTCTACGGTCCCGCGGTGGAGCTCAATACCTACCCCGACAAAAACACCGGCTTGCCGCTGGGCTTGTACCCTTCGTTCCTTTTCTACAACAAAGATCTGTTCGATGCTCAGGGCATGGATTATCCCCCCCATGATTTCAACGATAAATCCTGGACGATGGTTGCTCTGCGCGAGATGGCAATGAGACTCACGGTTGATAAAAACGGCAAGAACGCCACCGACCCGGATTTTGATGCAGCCAATATCGTTCAGTATGGCTACGATGATTCATGGGATGGTATGCGCGGTACGATGGCAGACTGGGGCGCAGAGGATGTGGGACGCCCCACTTCAGCCGATTACAAAACAGCGACCGCTGATAACCCGGAATGGAATCAGGGCCTGCAGTGGATCAGCGATGGCATTTGGGTGGATCATTTCATCGGCGGTGCAGATGTACAGGCGGCGCGTGACTCAGCCGGCACCGATCCGTTTGGTCCCGGCACAACCGGCATGTTCTATAGTCACACTTGGTACATGCCAGAAGGTCTGCACGATCTCTCCTTTGCCGCAGACGTTGCGCCGATCCCCTTCAACCCGAAAGGCAACCGCATTGCCCGTATCGACTCGGATAACTTCACTATTCCAAAAGATGCGAAGAACAAACAGGAAGCCTGGGAAGTGATGAAATGGCTGACCTCACCGGAGATCATTGTGGAGGTTTGCCAAATCTACGGTTGTATTCCGGCGCGCAAATCTGTTCAATCTGTTTACCTTGAGCAACTCAAAACGGATTATCCCGGTATTGATTACGATGTGATCTTCAAATCCATTGATTATCTCGATAAACCCAACAATGAAGAGTGGATTCCCGAGTGGGGCAAGATTGAAGATGCTCTCAACAACGGTTTATCACTAGTGTATTCTGGTACCGAGAAGGATACGAAGAAGGTTTTGACCAATGCCGATGCTGAAGTTCAGAAGATTTTGGATGAGTATTGGGCAACCCATAAATAAACGTTGGCTGTAAAACAGTGGCTATCATAAGGTCCGCTTGTGATAGCCACTGCCTGAAACGCACGAAAAGACACTTGACCGATTGCATAAGTAAGAGCAATAAAGCCACAGAGATCACAGAGAAAATGAGTTCTTAAGAGCTTTTCTCAAAGGTCTCTGTAGACTCTGTGGCAAAAAGGAATTTGTCAAGAGTTCTCTGAAAGGAATGGATATGGTTTCTTCCCCCGGTAAACGTCCCGTCAGTCTGGCACACCGCGAGGCACTTTGGGCATATGCCTTCATCGCGCCCTGGACCATTGGATTTATCATTTTTACAGTCGGTCCCATGCTGGCATCCTTGTTCTTTTCCTTTACTAACTACAATATTATTGATAGCCCGCGCTGGATCGGCATCACGAACTATGTCAACCTCATTCGCGATGATCTATTTTGGCATTCCTTGAAGATCACGTTTAAATTCGCCCTGATCGCATTACCGCTCGGGCTGGTCTTCAGTTACATGATCGCCGTTCTACTCAACTCGAAGATCGTTGGTATCAATATCTGGCGGACGATCTACTTTTTGCCCTCCGTGATCGCCGGGGTGGCGGTGGCATTGCTGTGGGCAAGGATATTTGATCCGAAGTTCGGCATACTTAATCCCTTTCTGGCAAATTTCGGCATCAAAGGCCCCGGCTGGTTCAGCGACCCGCAGTGGGCAATATCTGCTTTGGTCATTATGAGCTTATGGGGTGTTGGCGGCAATGTGATCATTTATCTGGCTGGTCTGCAAGGGGTGCCCACCGATCTATACGATGCGGCAAAAGTGGATGGAGCCACTGCCTGGCAACGCTTCTGGTATGTAACCCTGCCGATGACCACACCGGTTATTTTCTACAACCTGATTCTTGGGCTGATTGGGACATTTCAGTATTTCACCGAAGTCTACGTGATCAGCGGTGGTTCCGGCGGACCCGCGCGCGCCACACTTTTTTACAATTTATATCTTTACCAAAATGCTTTCCGGTATTTTCATATGGGGTACGCATCCACCATGGCATGGGTGTTATTCATTATTGTGCTGGGTTTGACCCTGCTGATCTTCCGATCATCAGAGATATGGGTCTATTATGAAGGTCAACTAAAGGTTAAATGAAATGACTGAAGCATTAAAAACACCTTTACAAACAAAGCCTGCCCGGAGACGGTTTACCGGCATTCAGACCCAAACGCTGATCATTAAATCGATCACTACTTTTATCCTGGCGGCTGGCGCAGGGATCATCATGATCCCGTTTCTCTATCTGCTTTCCACCTCGGTCAAGGATCGCGACCAGTTGCGTCAAAGTCCGCCGCCGCTGATCCCTGTGGCGGCAGAAACGGTCAACATCAATGGTCAGGACGAACCGCTTTATGAAGTCACTGTGGATGGGCAGGCCAGGCAGATGGCATTGATCAAATTCCGCCCCGGCGGCAAGGCTTTGTTCGTTGACCCTGCCAACCCCGCTCAAACCTACGAATTGGTGATCGCCGACCAAAAAGAATTGCGCCATGTGAAAATTCATTTCGAAAATTACCCTGAAGCCTTAAAGCAAATGAAATTCAGCAAACTATTATGGAACACCCTGTTGGTTACCTTCCTTGGCATGGCGGGCATGTTGTTTTCGTGTTCACTGGTAGCTTATGGCTTTTCCCGCTTCCGTGCACCGTGGCTGAATGTGCTCTTTTTGCTACTGCTATCTACCATCATGTTGCCAAGTCAGGTCCGGTTAATTCCAACCTACGTGTTATTCAACAAATTAGGTTGGGTGGATACGCTGCTGCCGTTGATTATTCCGCAATTCTTTGCGAATGCATATGATGTTTTTCTGCTCCGCCAGTTTTTCATGACCATTCCGCTTGAATTGGATGAAGCCGCCAAGATCGATGGCGCTTCACCGCTGCAAACGCTGATGTACATTATCATCCCGCAGGCACGCCCGGCATTGGTCTCCGTGGCAATCTTCCATTTCCTTTACGCGTGGAATGATTTTTACGAACCGCTCATTTACCTGCACAGCCCCGACCATTGGACTCTGGCTGTCGGTTTGCAAACCTTCAACGCGTTGTACGCCGTCAACACCAACTACATCATGGCGGCTTCAGCCGTGATGATCCTGCCCCCAATTATTCTTTATTTTTTCGCCCAAAAGATCTTCACCCAAGGCGTCGTTTTTACGGGCATCAAAGGCTAAACCGATTCGACCGCTGACCGTTGACCATAGACCGCACTTCACACGCGGTCATCCGTCTGCGCAGTGGTCATTCCACACGACACTTGAAGCCTAGAATTTGACACATGACACTTCACAACTTCCTCTGGGGCGCAGCGACCGGGTCCAGGTCGAAGGTGCATGGAACACAGACGGCAACGGCGAATCTATTTGGGATCGCTTCAGCAACACATCCGAAAAAAATCTTCGATAACTCCACCAGCGACAGTGCCCGCGATCACCATCACTGCTATCATGATGACCTCGCCCTCATGCGCCGCGTTGGATTCAAAGCCTTTCGCTTCTCTACCTCGTGGACGGTTGTTCTGCCTCTCGGGCGCGGACACCTTAGCCCACGTGGACTCGATTTCTATGACCGCGCCAGTCTTATCAGCGCCACGCAGAATATTGAAAACGGGCCTAGTTCAGATGAATATACCGAAACGGGCAAGGAAGTTTCCGCGCCTGCCCTGCGCCGGACGGTTGTGAAAGTAAAGAGCAAACACAAAGTGTTCCCGATTTACATCACCGTAAACGGCTCGGCATTCAAGGACGAAGTCAGCGCGGATGAAAAAGTCCACGGTCCGCGTCGCCGCGATTACCTGAAACAACACTTCACCCAAATCCGCCTCGCTGTGCTGGACGTCGTGGAAGTGCGGGGACACATGGTCTGGTCGCTGCTCGATTACTTTGAAGCGGGGCAGGGTGGTACCTAACGTTTTGGCATCATCCGCGTGGATTATGAAACCCAGAAACGCACGGTCATACATTCCGGTGAATGGTATGCCGTGGTCATTCGTGCAAATAAGATCATGGAATAAGGTATGACATCAACTAAGATCACAGTCATTGGTGCAGGCTCGGCATCTTTTGGAGAGAATACTCTCTCTGCCATAATGCGATCCAAAAAACTACGTGGTTCCACGCTCGCGCTGGTGGACCTCAACGAACAATCGCTCAGTATCGTGAAACGGCTTGCAGATCGACTCAACCAGGAGTGGGATGCTGGTCTGGTGATCGAAGGGTACAAGCGTCACCAGGATGCATTGCCAGACAGCCATTTCGTTGTCTGCGCGATCGAAGTCGGCGCACGTGAGAACCTATGGCAAAAAGATTTTGAGATTCCGCTCAAATATGGCGTGCGCCAACCCTATGCTGAAAACGGCGGACCTGGCGGGTTTGTGCATGCAGCCCGCAACATTGGTCCGATCGTAGGCATTGCGCGCGATATGGAGAGAGCTTGTCCAGAAGCGTGGTTCATTAATTTTACAAACCCCATGGTACGGATTTGTGACGCGGTCAATCGGCACAGCAAGGTAAAGGTTGTTGGGTTGTGCCATCAAATTTACATTGGCTATTGTTATGTGGGTTTGGTGCTTGGTGATGAACTCGGCCTTAAGATTCCTAAAGGCATTCTGAATATGAACGCAGATGTGAGTCAACGTCCACTGCGTAAGATGGTTACCCAACAAACAGTGAAGAGGTTGGATATCCGCGCTGCCGGTACGAATCATTTCTCATGGATTCTTTCCATCATAAACCGCGAAACGGGCGAAGATCTGTACCCGCGGTTTCGTGAACGCTACTCCTGCTTCAATCTAGATTTCGAGCCGCTTACCCGCCGAGTGTATGATGCGTTCGGATTGATGCCTGTCCCTGGCGATTCGCACTTAAGTGAATACCTGCCCTGGCTCAGCAATCCTGTAACAAAACCTTGGGAAAAGTACAAGATACAACTCTATGATTGGGAACTGATGGCTTCCCTGCGTGAACTTGAACATTATCGCCTCAATAAAATGGCGAATGGAGATACGACCATTGAAAGTTTGCTGGACAGTGATAGCGAAGGTGCATTGGAAATGATCGAGAATCTCACTTGTGGAGGAACCCATTACCACCTTGCGGCGAACCTGCCCAATGTTGGGCAGATATCGAATCTGCCCATGAATACAATTGTAGAGACCCCGGTGATGGTAGATGGTGCGGGTATTCATCCTGTTCATGTGGGCGGACTTCCCCCGGCCGTTGCTGAATTATGCCGCCGCGAGTTGTTCATCTCGCAACTCAGTGTGGATGCCGCCGTGGAAGGTTCGCGTGAAAAAGCCCTGCAGTGCCTGCTCCTCGACCCGGTCATTACGGACATCGAACAGGCAAAACTCATCCTTGATGATTACCTATTATCTTACAAAGAATCTCTTCCTCAATTCTGGCTATGATAGAAACTGGAATTTCTTATTTGAAAATGGCTGGCTCGATCGCTTCGAGCATAATCCCACTTTAACTATCCACTGTTTCAGGGATTGGCAGGACTATTGGAAAACTGCGAAGATGAAAATTATTACAGTTACGAAAAGAGACGATTCTTTCGTTCAGCAGGCGGCGCAATTCTTAGTGGATGCATTCCGCCAGCATTGGGCCGATACATGGCCGTCGCTGGAATATGGGCTGGCGGAAGTTCACGAAATGTTGGAGGCAGAACGCATCTGCCGCGCGGCCATGGATGACGAGAAAAAACTACCCGGCATTATTGGCGGAATTCCGCAATATGGCGGGCTGATGTGGGAGCTGCATCCGCTGGCGGTGTTACCAGAAATGCAAGGCAGGGGAATTGGTAAAAACTTGGTCGAAGATTTTGAAGAGCAAGTTCGCGCGCGCGGCGGATTAGCGATCACCCTTGGGCCGGATGATCAAGACAATCTGACTTCACTTGCCAATATTGATCTGTACGAAACCTGTGGGAGTGGATTAGGGGTATTCGCAACTACAAAAGACATCCCTATCAGTTCTGTAAATATGGGTTACGTCATCACAGGCGTTGTTCCCGATGAGAACCGAGTTGGCAAGTCCGCTATTATTACGTCAAAAAGAGTTGTGATGTGAAACAAATTTGGAATCTCCCCAGAGTTGATCAATTACCCGTGTCTGACATCGAAGAGAAACGACCTGTCCTGCTCGTTACGTCCGCGCCAGCATGGAACGCTGTCCAAGAAAATCTGCGTGGCTTGAACATCGTTGAAAAGATTGAAGTCACCGAAGCAACAACCGAATATTGGGATAATCTCCAATCCAATATCGTAAATCTGAAATCTGAAATTCTCTACGCTGTCGGCGGGGGATTGGTCGCTGATGCTTCTAAATACATTGCCTCCAAACTGAACCTGCCGCTCGCCGTTCTTCCGACCGCCCTCTCGGTGGATGCCTTCATCACCGCTGCATCAGGCATCCGCAAAGATGGCTGTGTGTACTACATCGAGACAAAAGTCCCAGAAACCCTTATCCTTGATCTGGGTACCATCTCCAAAGCACCTGCCTCAATTCGCGCCGCTGGCATCACGGACGTCATGTCTATTGCCACCGGTGCATGGGACTGGAAGTTCGCCCATGAACAAAACAAGAATCCGCAAGGCATGGAGTTCATCCCCTGGGTGTACGACAACGCCCAATCCATCTTCAGTGGCGTGCTCGATTGCGCCGAAGCGGCGGGACGTGGCGACCGTGACGGACTCAAAACGCTCTACGATTGTCTCGCCATGGAAGTTCAACTTTGCAACCAAGTCGGTCATTCCAGACCCGAAGAAGGCAGTGAACACTACTTTGCCTATGCTGTTGAAAATGAAATGGGACACGGTCTCCCCCATGGGGACCTAGTCGGCCCCGCCATTTTGTTGATCGCGGAATTACAAGGCCAAGCTACAACGAAATTAAAAAAAGCCCTGAAAGCCTGTCACTTGCCACTCAAGAATATTCCGCAGTCGATGATTGACCACACACTAAAAATTCTCCCCGCCTATTGCGAAAGACACCATCTTTCCTTTGGCATCGCACATACCCTGTAATCAAATCTAAAAGGAAAAAAGTGAAAATCGCATTTGCAGGAACGGGCTACATCAACAAAGTCCATGCGCAAGCGGCGCAGAATTTGGGCTTGGAGTTGGCGGCGGTTGTGAATAACAAAGCGGACTCGATGATCGAGTTTGGAAAACGCTTTGGCATCTCGCGTCAATACGAAACTGTGGAAGCCATGTTGAAAGACGGCGTTGTGGATGCGCTGGTTGTATCCACACCGAATTATCTCCATGCGCCGCAAACGATTGTTGCACTCAATGCAGGCGCGCATGTGATGGTCGAGAAGCCGATGGCGATGAATGCCGATGAAGCCGAGCGGATGAACGATGCCGCTGTAAAATCAGGTGCGACGTTGATGGTGGCGCATTGCTGGCGCTTCGATCCGGATGTGTTGTGGCTGAAAGAACAATCCGCAAAGCTGGGCAAGATCATTCGCACGAAAGGCTATGGCGTGCATACGCATTGGGGTCCTTCGGGTTGGTTCACGCAAAAAGAATTTGCGGGCGGTGGTGCGCTGGCGGACATGGGTATTCACGCATTGGATACTGCCCGTGTTTTACTCGGTGACCCGCAGCCTGTTTTAGTGTATGCCAAGATTGGAACCTATTACAAAGATTTCGATGTTGACGATACAGGAGTCATCATCGTGGAATGGGATAACGGTGCAACATCGTACATCGAGTCAGGTTGGTGGCAGCCGCACAGCGACGGCCCTGAAGCGGCAACGCAGTTGTATGGCACGCAGGGCTTCGGTCAGTTGTTTCCGACCAAGTTGGTAATGCCAAGTGCCCAGAAACAAAAATTCGATGAAATCGAATCGGGCTTTAATTTCCCGCGCAATGAACATTGTCCGCAGAGCTTGTACGACGATCAGTTGAAATATTTTGTTGAATGTATCGAGAAGAAACAAACGCCCGTTCCTGGTGGACTCGAAGGTTTGATAAATATGAAAGTCGTGGATGCGGCGTATGAGTCGAGCCGCACAGGGCAGGTTGTAAAAATCAAATTCTAAAATATACAAATTCATCATTTACCATTTCCGAAAGGCAGATATGACCATCGAAACCATCCTCCCCATTCCTGATATTTTTTCAGCCAAACGCATCCTCTGCATCCAACCGCATTACGACGATAACGACATCGCCGCGGCAGGTATCTTCACCCAGCTTGCCAAAAACGGCGCAGAGATTTTCTATCTCACCGCCACCGATGACCTCATGGGCGTGGTGGACACATCGCTCTCTGATGCCGATGCCGCCGCAGCGCTGAAGCGTGATCAATTTGCGGCGGGCAAGATCGTCGGTGTCAAAGAACAGTTTTGGTGCGGCTATCCTGATGCGGGCGAATACAACTACTTTGATCTGCGCCGCGATTTTCTCAAATATATCCGCATGCTCAAACCCGATTTGGTTTTTGCCCCAGACGCATGGCTGACATATGAAGGACACCACGACCACATCCAAACCGGACTCGCCGCTGCAGAAGCTGTCATGTTCGCGGGGCTGACCAAAATCGCTTCCTCCGACCCAGCAGTGGATGCGGCGTACGAGGAGCATGATGTTCAAGGGATCGCTTTGTACTTCACGCGCGAGCCGAACTACATCGCAGATATTTCAGCCACATGGGAAGAAAAGATTGGTGCCGTGCGCTGTTATGAAGCGCAGTTCGATGCACCCGGCATGGATCGTCTCATCATGGGATTGGATGCGAAATCTCAACAAGTCTCGCAGGGACTGTCTTTTGCGCGCGGTGAACCAATCACAGTATTACACACCAGCGCGTTGCACGTAGGAAAATAGAATGACTATTGAAAGTTTATTACCGAGTCCAAATATCTTTGCAGCCAAACGCATTTTGTGCGTCCAACCGCACTACGATGATAACGACATGGCGGTCGCAGGCACGCTCACTCAACTTGCAAAACTTGGCGCCGAGTTGATCTATCTCACCGTCACCGATGACTTAATGGGGGTCAATGATGTTTCGCTGTCTGATGCAGCCGCAGCCGAAGCGTTGAAGCATGATCAATTCGCCGCAGCAAAGATCGTCGGTGTGCACAAACAATATTGGCTTAGTTTTCCTGATGCAGGCGATTACAACTACTTTGCTGTGCGCCGCGATCTACTCAAATACCTGCGCCTCCTCAAACCCGACTTTGTTTTCACCGTTGACCCCTGGCTGACCTACGAGGGACACCGAGACCACATCCAAACTGGACTCGCCACAGCAGAGGCAGTCATGTTCGCAGGGCTGATCAAGATTGCTTCCTCCGACCCGGTAGTTGATGCGGCTTACGAGGAACATCAGGTTCAGGGTATAGCGTTCTATCACACCCGTGAACCGAATTATATTTCAGACATCTCCTCCACCTGGGAGGAGAAGATCGGCGCAGTGCGCTGTTACGAAGCACAGTTCGATCTTGCTGGCATGGATCGGCGCGTCTCTTTACTCGATAAGAAATCCCAACAAGTGGCGCAAGGACAACCCTTCGCGCGCGGTGAACCGCTGAAGGTGTTGGACACTAGTGCACTGCATGTTGGAATTTAGTCATCACTTCTAGCGGGAAATGAGCGTTGTTATCGAAATTCGTAGTCGGAGGGCATGGCCACCTAGCGAACGTGCGCTTCCACTGCGCTAAGCTCCGCTCAGCGCGAAAATACTAAAATCCAATGAAAATCGAATTGTTGGTGGAACAGGAAATATCAGTCAGCCCATTGTGCGCCTTCTGCTCGCAAAAGGGACACAAATTTGTCCTCTTCAATTGCGGACAAGTAAGCAGTGCGCCTGATTGCGTGCGAGTCAGTGTCGGCGATCACAACAATCGCGCAGACTTTGAACACAAGATGCAAGTCGAGAAATTCGGCGCCGCTATCGACATGGTCTGCTTCACGGGGGAAGATGCCGCATCGAGTGTCCGCGCGTTTCGGGAATTCGGGGTGCGTGCTAACATCAATGACTTGTGCGGATAGCTGTTGCTATGACTACCTTCGCGTTGACGAGGTTCATCCCTTTCGCCCCAACACGGAGTGTGTACGTAACAAGGTAGTGGCGGATTTTTTCTATCGCGAAGCTATCATTGGGAGAGATTGCCCGTAATGATCATTAAACGTCCACGACCTATGGTCCTATGCAAGGCAACCGAGAAAACCCTATGTAGGTTTTGCTCAACGATCCGTTTTCAAGTGGCCTCACCATTCCACAAGCGCAACAACTCCTTGCCGAACCTTTCGAACAAAATCAGGTGTACCTGCGATTGTTCTTTGACAGGCAATAATGTATGAAAACTATATTTTCTACCCGATACCTGATATCTGACACTTATACTTGATACTGGAAAGTTGAAACCAAAGCCCTGTGGCATCCCGCACCTCTCTCTGGCTCTTGCGCTTATACTTCCTGCTCTGGATGGGGGCAGGCGGATTCATCTTCCCGTTCATCACACTCTTCTACGCAGAAAAAGGTTTGAGTGGCACACAAATGGGCTGGCTCCGCACCATCGGTAGTCTCGTGGCATTGGTCAGTGCACCATTCATCGGGCGCCTGAGTGACAATCTGCCCCACCCGCGTCGCGTGCTACAAATCTGTCTGGCCGGTTCGGGCATATTGATCTTGATGCTCAGCCAGCAATACTTGTTTGTCTGGATGGCGCTGATCGTGGCTATCGAGTCATTCGTCGGCGCACCTATATTTCCCTTGTCTGATGCGAATGCGTTGAGCATCTCCAATGAAAAAGAAGGCTTTGGTTCCATACGTATGTGGGGTTCCCTCGGCTGGGCGATCACTGCCTTTGTGGGCGGTTTGATGATCAGCCGTGCTGGACTCGTCTCGGTATTTATCGGTTACGTCATCCTGTGCGGTCTCTGTATCCTCGTGCTTGGACGCATCATTACAACCCCAAAGCTGACGCTGCCATCCGAGACGCCTCGCCCACGCTTTAAGGTTGTTCTGCGCTCGCTGGGGAATCAACGCACGTTGTTGGGGCTGACCATTGCCCTTACCCTCTTCTGGCTCACCAATAATGGGCGCTTTCAATTCGAGACTCTATACATGAAACAACTCGGCGCGAGTGAAATGTTGATCGGCTGGTCATACACATACCCCGCCTTGATGGAACTGCCCATCATGCTCTGGGCAGATAAGCTAATGCGTAAATATGGTTCAGGAAAACTGTTATCATTCTCAATTCTGCTGGAGGCAATCGCTTTATCGGCAGTCGTTGTCTTTCCATCCATAGTAGCCATACTTTTCATGCGCGCCGCTAGCGGACTTTATTACAGCTTTTACGCCATCGCCTCCGTGGCATACACGGTTGAGAACGCACCCACAGGACAAGGCGCAACGATCCTTTCCCTTTATTACGTGACCCTCGCTTGCATCATATCGCTGGTCACTTCACCGCTTAACGGACTCATCTTCGACAAGTTTGGCGCCTACCCGCTGTACATCATCGCTACCGTTGGAACATTTCTAACCTGGGTGGCATTGGTCACATCACAAAAAAAGCCTGCACAAGCGCAGGTCATGTAAAAAGGTGAAATCAACATGTCTGAATTAGCAATTTTCGGAGGACCAAAAACACGCACGGAAGCATATCCTGCGTGGCCCGTATGGGATCAACGCGATATCGACGCTGTTACTGAAGTCATCAAATCGGGTCGTTGGGGCGGGTATCCGTTTCCTGGACCCAAGACCGCCGAACTGGCCAAGAAATTTTCTGAGCTGCAGGGTGGTGGCTACGCTGTGCCGATGATCAATGGCACGGTGACCATGGAAGTGGCTTTGCGCGCGGCGGGCATCGGCTGGGGCGATGAAGTCATTGTTCCGGCGTATTCGTTTCAGGCAACCGCATCAGCCCCCATGTGCGCAGGAGCGATCCCCATTATTGTGGATGTAGACCGGAACACCTATTGTCTCGATGCGAAAGCCGCAGAGCAAGCCATAACTTCCAAAACCAGAGCCATCATCCCTGTGCATCTTGGTTCGAACATGGCAGATATGGATGCGATTATGGAGCTTGCTGAAAAATACAATTTGATCGTGGTCGAAGACTGTGCCCATGCGCACGGTGCCAAGTGGAACGGGCGGGGCGCAGGGACGATTGGTCACTTCGGCTCGTTTTCATTGCAATCATCCAAAACGTTGACTTCGGGAGAAGGCGGAATTCTGTTGTGCAAATCAGCTGAACACTCCGCGCTCGCCGCTTCGATCATTGATTGTGGACGTCCGCATGCGTTGGGTGGGGGCGCTGATGACGCGAATGGGCTTGCCATGCAAGGTGGCAACTTTCGCATGAGCGAGTTGCAATCAGCAATGGCGTTAGTAGGTATTGAACGCTTTTCCGGGCAGGCAAAGCAACGCGAAGAGATGGCGGCTTACATGGATGAATCCTTAAGTGAAATCAAAGGCGTGCGCGTGCTGAAACGTGATGAACGCCATACGACGCGTTCGTTTTATCGCTATATCTTTGCGATTGATCCCGCTGAGTTCGGTGTCGAGCATGGTGTCCTATGCAGCGCACTGGATGCCGAAGGCGTGGATTGTTGGACGGGTTACGCCGCCATGCACAACTATGATTTGTTCCAACCCCAGAGATCGAAACTGGCTGTACCGAATGCCTTCCCGGAATATTTTGATTTCAAGAATATGAACTTGCCCGAAGCCACGCGCGCCTGCGAACACGAAGCGGTCTGGCTTGATGAGGCGATCTTCCGCGAGGGACCCAAAGGCGTGGATGACGCAATCGCGGCGATCAAGAAGATTCAGAAGAACGCTGATGAGTTGAACAAAGTGGCATAAGAGTTGTGCAAGTGATACGGCAGATTTTCCAACAGGGCATGTCAGATATGACATGCCCTGAATTATTTGGCCACAACACGCAAATCCTGATCATGAGCGTAAGGGCGACCTACTCCCATAGATTGAGTAAAGCATCTGCGCATGAATCTTATTTTCTATTCAACACTTAGGGTAAGAGCGGGTCTCCCTGGCATGAAAATTACACTGCCCACCGCCGAAGAGTCCAAGACTTCACTTCGATCATCGCTGCCTAACTTCTTTTACAGGGCTACGAGGCGGTTGGGACAATTCGCTCCCGCTCTAAGGCCGACGGCACCCGAGCTGCTATTGGGCGGGTTGCTTCGGTTGAGAGACTGAGCTTTGTCGAGGCCGACCTCCTGTCCGACAATGGTTGGGACAACGCCATGACGGGTTGCACCTTTGTTATGCATGTCGCCTCTCCGTTTTATCTCACTGAGCCAAAAGATGAGAACGAGTTGATTGTCCCCGCTGTCGAAGGGACAATGCGTGTCCTTGCGGCTGCACAGCGTGCGGGTGTCAAGCGTCTCGTGCTCACCTCTTCAATTGTCTCAATCATCAGCGGAAAGGACAGCGGCCAATATGGGACAGACGCCTGGTCTGACACCAACGCCAATATTGGTACCTACGCCAAGAGCAAGACACTAGCTGAGCGCGCGGCTTGGAGCTCCGCAGTGGGCGGTGAGA
>Ga0209553_1000394_pt1 | contig 22909 bp, 18 predicted proteins | sample LauGreFBDMM110DN_2_FD_188217 | JGI IMG/M metagenome (GOLD analysis project Ga0209553, IMG submission 188217) | Freshwater lake microbial communities from Lake Michigan, USA - Fa13.BD.MM110.DN (SPAdes) (version 2) | ecosystem: Environmental > Aquatic > Freshwater > Lake | place: Lake Michigan...
CATCCCGATCATTGCGGATACCTATGTAGATCCAAAATTTGGCACAGGCTGCGTAAAGATTACCCCGGCACACGACTTCAATGACTACCAGATGGGTATTCGGCACGAGCTAGTTCCCCTTAACATTCTGACACTGGATGGCAAGATAAACGAGCACGCCCCAGTTGAGTATCAGGGTATGGACCGTTTCTCAGCACGCACTCAAATCATTGCCGACCTTGATTCACTGCAGCTGCTGTCTGAAATCAAGGCTCATAAACTGATGGTCCCACGATCTGATCGAACTCATGCAGTGATCGAACCGATGCTGACCGATCAGTGGTACGTTGCGATGGAGAGCCTCGCCAAACGTGGACTGGAGGTGGTCGCGAATGGAGATGTGAAATTCGTTCCAGATAACTGGAGCCACGTTTACAACCAGTGGCTCGAGAATATCCAAGACTGGTGCATATCCCGTCAATTATGGTGGGGACACAGAATCCCCGCCTGGTACGACGAGAGTGGCAAGGTCTACGTTGCTCATAGCCTGGAAGAGGCTCAGAAGCAGGCTGGAGATTGCAAGCTCGTTCAAGACGAGGACGTACTCGATACCTGGTTCTCATCCGCCTTGTGGCCATTCTCAACACTCGGCTGGCCAGATGAGACACCGGAGATCAAGACCTTTCTGCCGACCTCGGTACTGGTCACTGGATTCGACATCATCTTCTTCTGGGTGGCACGGATGGTGATGATGTCCCTCCACTTCACCGGCAAGGTGCCCTTCCGTGAGGTCTATGTGACCGGACTGATCCGAGACTCAGAAGGTCACAAGATGAGCAAGTCCAAGGGTAATGTACTCGATCCATTGGACCTCATCGACGGCATCTCTCTACCTGATCTCATTGCCAAGCGCACCACCGGTCTAATGAATCCCAAGCAGGCAGATTCGATCGAAAAAATCACTCGTAAGCATTTCCCAGAAGGGATCCCCGCATTCGGCACCGATGCGCTGAGATTTACGTTTGCCAGCCTTGCCTCACATGGACGTGATATCAAGTTTGATATGCAACGGTGTGAGGGATACCGTAACTTTTGTAATAAATTGTGGAATGCCACACGTTATGTGCTAATGAATTGTGAGGGCAAGGATACTGCTCTAGATGCAGGCTCGGCAGATGAGATGCCTCTGGAATTTTCCGATGCCGATCGGTGGATCATCGGCCGATTACAGCAGGCAGAGAGCGCTGTCGCTCAGGCATTCCATGATTACCGTTTCGATATTGCATCACGTGAAATTTATGAATTCGTTTGGGATGAATACTGCGACTGGTATGTAGAACTTGCCAAGGTACAGCTAAATGGGGGTACCGAGGCCGTTCAACGGGCCACCCGTCATACCCTGGTACGTGTACTGGAAGCAACACTCCGGCTTGCCCACCCAATCATTCCTTTCATCACTGAGGAGCTATGGCAGAAGATAGCTCCCCTGGCAAATGAGAAGGGTGCAAGCATCATGATCAGGCCCTATCCTCAGTCTGATGCATCGCGTATTAACGAGAGTGCCATCAACCGCATTAATGCACTGAAAGAAATGATTAATGCCTGTCGCACACTGAGAAGCGAGATGAGTCTATCTCCAGCGGCAAGAGTCCCTCTCCTGGCAGCGGGTGACCATCAGACCCTGACCGACTTCTCACCCTACCTGATGTCATTGGCGAAGTTATCGGGTGTCGAGATCATGCAGGATAAATTACCTGATGCAGATGCACCGGTCGCAATCGCAGGCGAGTTCAGATTGATGCTTAAGATCGAGGTGGATATCGCGACCGAGCGTGAGCGTCTGTCGAAGGAGATCTCTCGCATCCAGGGCGAGACAGACAAGGCCGAAATCAAACTGTCTAATCCAAGCTTTGTAGAACGCGCACCGGCCAAGGTGGTTCAGCAAGAGAAGGAGCGCCTGGCTAACTTCGTTGCGACGCTGGAAAAGCTGCAAGACCAGTTAAAAAAACTGGGTTAAAGAGCTTCCATGCCTTACTTGTAAGGTGCGACCGTCTCTGCCTTCAGTTGATAGCCCGCCTGCCCCATCTCGGTATCAATCTTACCCGCATGCATGACACCATTGACCCACATGGTGTCCATCGTTCTCATCCCTGATATCGGCTTCGATACCGTCACATGAATGATCTGGTTGGATGGGGGTGGCGGGGTATGAATGCACGCTCCAAAGTACGGGACAAGTAAAAACTCGCTGACCTTATCTCCCACCCTCTCGAGAGGGATTACAAATCCAGGGATACGGATACGCGCGCCATTTAAAGTCGGCTCAATCGGTGCATCATTCCATGCTGCTCGTATCTTCTCTAGGGCCTCGATCGCGCGTGGGTCACCATCCTTGAGATGATCTAACTTCAATCCCTTGAGAGGGGCCATCGGATCCCAGTTCTTGGGCATCAGATTGTCCCATGTAACTTCTTTGTAAGATGTTGCGGGATTCGCTGAGCTTGCTTGAGGAGTCGCCTTGCCGGTACTCTTCGAAGGAGAAGATGTCAGTCGGTCACCCACCCCATAATCAGCAGCGGTGACCGTCTGCAGATTAATTGTTAATAATCCGCCTATCAGAACGGCTATGAATCGGCATGATCGTTTGAGACTCGAGGGGGATGCCATATTTTTATAACCTGGGTGTCAGACCATCGGCCAAAGAGATTCGGTAGGCACGATAACCCGGTATCAAGCTCACCAAAAATCCTGTGGCCATGACGATCAACAATAATTGCCATGACTCAGTCGATAACGTCCATGTTGCCAGAGATATCCCCAGTTGTGTTTCAAGAATCGGTGTTGCGAACATGCTCAACGCCATTAGACCCGATAAACCGATCAGAGATCCCACCACAACCACCATCAGACCCTCGATCGCTAGCAGCATGAAGACCACACCCGGACCCGCCCCGACCGATCGCAGGACCGCCAGTTCGCGCCTGCGTTCTCCGAGACCGGCCAGCACCACAGCAACCAGGCCACTCAGACCGACCCCAACCACCAACGCGGAGATGGCTAATAGTGACTTCTCAACAATGCTGACGATCGACCAGAGCTCATCCAGAGCCACCCCAGGCAGGACCGCGAGGAGTGGTTCAGTCCTGTACTGATTGATATACCGTTGCATCTGAAAAACGCCTGCTCGGCTTTTTAATCCTATGAAGATGGCCGTGATCTCCTTCGGAGCTAGATCGAATTTACGGACATACTCAGCCGGGATCGATAGTCCCGGCATCGGCGCCCCACCCTGCCAGTCGAGATGAATGGCCTCGATCGCTTCAAGGCTGATGTGGACACTCCGATCAACCGAGAGACCGGTCCGTTTAAGTATGCCGCTCACCCTGAATGGTTTATCGGCATGATCTGACAGTCCCATCCCACCCGCACCATGGTTCAGGATGATGCTGTCACCCAGCTGGTAACCGAGTTGCTGAGCGACATCGGCACCGACCACTGCATCAAAGATATCGACGAATGGCTTGCCGGAAGAGAATGCTAATAAACGTCGATCAGCATAACGAAAGTATTCAAAGTAATCGGTCGTAGTCCCAATAACTGCAAAGCCCCGGTGAGAATCTCCCAACGAGATCGGAACCGACCACGAGACAGAGGGATGCTGTGATAGGTCCTGGTAGCTCGACCAACGGATATTGTGGGTCGCATCACCCAATCTGAAAACAGCATAAAGCATGAGCTGGATCGGGCTGGTACGTGCACCCACCACCAGGTCTGTCCCCGATATCGATTGTGAGAAGCTCTCCCGCGCCTGGGTACGCAACTGCTCGACCCCCAAAAGAAGCATCACTGAGAGTCCAATACTGACCGCCATCAGTCCGAGTGTGGTGCGGCGGTTCCAAGCGCTCGCGAAGGCGAGAAATAGGAGTGGCCTCATACCGGCCCCTCTTTGAATGAGCACAGTTCGCTCAGGTTGATACTGCGGTTGAAGTGATGCGCCAGACGTTGGTCATGACTGACAAAGATCAGTGTGACACCCTCCTCATTACACCGTCCGAGCAGCACATCAAGGAATTCTGATTGACGGTCTGCATCAAGTGCAGAGGTGGGTTCATCTGCAATAATTAGTTCAGGGTGACCCATCAGTGATCGTGCTGCGGCAACGCGCTGCTGCTGCCCGACCGAGAGTGAGGTTACTCTTTGCTGGGCATAGGTCTGATCCAATCCCAATTGACTGAGCAGCCGGTCTGCAGACAGTTCGAGCGAATCGGCCGATTCAAGCGCCCTACCTCTCCTTCTCTGAGAGAACCTGCAAGGCAAGATTACATTCTCTCGGACCGATAGATAGGGGACCAGATTAAACTGCTGGAACAGCAATCCCACATGGTCCACTCGAAAACGATCACGTTCACTCGAGGACATCCTCGTGAGATCGGTATCGAGCACCTGCAAACGACCCTGCTGAGGTACCAATACCCCACCCAACAGACTTAAGAGGGTGCTCTTGCCACTACCGCTTGCACCCTGAAGAAAGACCCTCTCTCCACGATCCACCTGGAAATGCGGAATCGAAAGACGGAACCCCTCTCGGCCAGGCCATTGAAATAACAGATTCTGAATGTCGATCACAGTCTGGCTCATGCCAGAATCTTACCACTTCAATTGATTGGACTTGGGTGAGAGCCTTGTTCTTGACTGACCCTTGGGCCCGACCACTGCAGCATCGATCCTCTTAAGACTCGGAAAATATTGAAATAGGCTCACCTTGACTCCCTGAAGCGACTCTGGCGCAGCGCATTGGAAATGCCAGGTGGCAGAGAGTTCTGAATGCACATCGGGAGAATTGACCGAGCTTTTGTCACGATCCTTGACCGCATTAGAGTCCGAACCAGCCGCAAGAAGGCTCTGCTCAATGACCGCTGACTCGAGTTGGACTGAGTCGAGTCGGCATTGAGATTGCGGTGGAAAAACAAACGCGTGATCAGACTGACGGAGTTTACGTGACATCTCTCTGACTGATTGTCGTTCCTTCTCGTTACGAGGAGCACGCTCAAAGCCTAACAGACTATCAAGTGGACTATCCAGACTGATCTGCACAGAACCACCCTCAATCGCCACCTCCAGGGTGGCCCGTCCATGGACATGTGCGGTCGGTTCATGTGCCGATGCTATTGGCACGCCAATCAATGAAGGTATGACCGCAACCAGTGTTAATCCCATGAAGTTCATCACTCGTTTCATCATTTATCCCGTTTGATTGGTTAGAACGCGTTTACTATAAAGGTGTAGATGATCCCATTATACAATCAGTAAAAAGCTCGAGGATTCAGCCTGTCTACGATATAATGCCGGGCGTCGCTGAAACGAGCACCCACTCCCCGCCATTCCCGCGGGGAGTTTTATTTAGAAATGGGAGAAGAATCATACGCATCATCTTATTAGGAGGGCCCGGTGCGGGAAAGGGCACTCAGGCCAGTTTCATCAAAGAGCATTTCGGTATCCCGCAAATCTCAACCGGAGATATGCTACGAGCCGCGGTTAAGGCTGGGACTGAGCTAGGTATTGCAGCCAAGAGGATCATGGACGCGGGTGGACTGGTCCCGGACGAGATCATCATTAACCTGGTGAAGGAGCGAATCACAGAAGAAGACTGTTCCAAGGGGTTCCTGTTCGATGGATTTCCCCGGACCATCCCACAGGCAGATGCGATGAAGGCTGCAGGTGTTCCGATCGATTATGTGATCGAGATTGATGTAGCGGACGAGGAGATCATCAAACGTCTGTCCGGACGCAGGATCCATACCCCATCAGGTCGAATTTACCATGTGACACTCAACCCCCCTGAAATTGAGAATCGGGATGATGTGACAGGAGAGTCGCTGGTACAGCGTGATGATGATAAGGAAGAGACCGTAAGAAAACGGCTCGAAATCTATCACGCACAGACTGAACCATTGGTAGAATACTACTCAAAATGGGCCTCTGGCGGTGGAAAAGACGCTCCCAGATACGTGAAGACAACAGGAATAGGGTCGGTAGAAGGTATTCGAGAGCAGATCCTCTCGTCACTGAAGCAACTACAATCAGGATCGTGAGAGTTACCCTCAACACCCGGTCTTGATTCGAAAATAGGTTAATGAAGTATTCGCACTTATACCGGCAAGACTGCCGAAGAGTTAGATAAACCAGGAGAAAACGATATGGTTCCAAAGAATGCGTTTTATGCTCAATCGGGTGGTGTCACGGCAGTCATTAATGCGTCCGCTTCCGGCCTGATTGAAGCTGCCCGCAAGCACAAGGATAAGATCGGCAAGGTCTATGCGGGTCGTAATGGCATTATCGGTGCACTAACTGAGGACCTGATCGATACCACCAAAGAATCCGTCACCGCTATCAAGGCACTCCGTTACACCCCCTCAGGTGCATTCGGATCATGCCGATACAAGTTGAAGAGCCTTGAGCAGAACCGCCGCGAGTACGAGCGTCTGATCTCAGTCTTCAAGGCCCATGACATTGGGTACTTCTTTTATAACGGTGGTGGAGACTCTGCCGATACCTGCCTCAAGGTGTCCCAACTGTCTGAAACACTGGGATATCCGATCCAGGCGATTCATGTCCCGAAGACCGTTGATAATGATCTACCGATCACCGATTGCTGTCCCGGATTTGGTTCTGTTGCAAAGTATATCGCTGTCTCAACACGCGAAGCGAGCTTCGACGTTGCCAGTATGTCAAAAACATCGACCAAGGTATTCGTTCTGGAAGTGATGGGCCGTCATGCAGGATGGATTGCAGCTGCAGGCGGACTGGCATCGAGCACGAACTGCGAGATCCCGATCGTCATTCTCTTTCCTGAGATCGCATTTGACCAAGTAAAGTTTCTCGCCAAAGTGAAGAGCTACGTCAAGAAGTTTGGATACTGCTCCGTGGTTGTATCCGAGGGTGTAAAGGGTCCAGACGGAAACTTTCTCTCGGACCAGGGTCTGAGAGATGCATTCGGTCATGCACAGTTGGGTGGCGTTGCGCCGGTTGTGGCGAACATCATTAAGGATGGACTGGGTCTTAAATATCACTGGGGCGTGGCAGATTATCTGCAACGTGCTGCACGTCATATCGCATCCAGGACCGATGTTGAACAGGCCTATGCAATGGGCAAGGCTGCCGTTGAGTTCGCGATTAAGGGGCACAATGCAGTCATGCCCACGATCGATCGCTTATCCAACCAGCCCTATAAGTGGAAGGTCGGTATGGCTCAACTCTCACAAGTCGCTAATGTGGAGAAGATGATGCCCAGCAACTTCATCACCAAGGATGGATTTGGAATTACCGAGAAGTGTCGTGAATACTTGACCCCTCTCATCAAGGGTGAAGACTATCCACCCTACCGGGATGGATTGCCTAGTTACGTACGACTGAAGAATGTTGCAGTCAAGAAGAAGCTGGGTAATTTCAAGATTTAAGCCTCACCGAGTTACTTTTACAAATAATCTGTTATACGGAATGATTGGGCCGGAATTCCGTATGCATTCTCAGACGGTCTGAACTTCATTGGAGATTTAAATGGGTAATGGTCTAATCATCGCAATCGTCTGCTCGATAGCTGCGCTTCTGTATGGAGCATTTTCGATTAGGTGGATTTTGAGCTTGTCTCCTGGCAATGAACGCATGCGCGAGATCGCGACTGCAATTCAGGAAGGGGCCTCGGCTTATCTGAACCGCCAATACACCACCATCAGTATCGTGGGTGTGATCCTCTTGGTGGCCATTTTTGTAGCACTCGGGATGAAGACCGCGGTCGGTTTCGCGCTGGGCGCATTCCTGTCAGGGATTGCTGGCTATATCGGCATGAATGTCTCGGTCCGTGCCAATGTACGTACCGCAGAAGCTGCCAGAGATGGCCTTAACGCGGCACTTGATGTTGCATTCAAGGGTGGAGCCATCACCGGCATGCTGGTGGTCGGTCTCGGACTTCTGGGCGTTGCAGGTTACTACGCCGTCCTGACTGTTGGGATGGGGACCAGTGCATCGGATGCGACCCATGCATTGGTAGGCCTTGCATTTGGTAGCTCACTGATTTCAATCTTTGCGCGTCTTGGTGGAGGGATCTTCACCAAGGGTGCAGACGTGGGTGCGGATCTGGTCGGTAAGGTTGAGGCTGGAATTCCTGAAGATGACCCACGCAACCCTGCGGTGATCGCCGATAACGTTGGCGATAACGTGGGTGACTGTGCTGGGATGGCGGCTGATCTGTTTGAGACTTATGCCGTGACCATCATCGCGACCATGCTTCTCGGAGGACTTCTGATCACAGACCCCGTCGTCGGTGCGAATGCTGTGATCTACCCACTGGTGCTGGGTGGTTTTTCTATCATTGCATCCATCATCGGATGTTACTTTGTTAAGGCCCGTGAGGGTGGCAAGGTCATGAATGCACTCTACCGTGGACTGGCCGTTGCAGGGATACTGGCAGCGATCGTCTACTACCCCATCACGACCACGATGCTGGGTGATGGTGTCGTCATTGATGGCAAGAATATTTCTGCGATGAACTTGTACCTGGCCGGACTAGTTGGACTGGTACTGACCGCTGCCATGGTATGGATCACAGAGTACTACACCTCTACCGAGTATGGTCCTGTTCAGCATATCGCTGAGGCATCAAGTACTGGTCACGGCACCAACGTGATCGCAGGACTGGGCGTTTCCATGAAATCAACCGCCGCTCCAGTATTGGTGGTGTGCCTTTCAATCTGGTGTGCTCAAGAGCTTGCGGGTCTTTACGGAATCGCGATCGCAGCAACATCGATGCTATCAATGGCAGGGATCATTGTTGCACTGGACGCTTACGGCCCTATTACCGATAACGCAGGCGGTATCGCTGAAATGGCTGGACTGCCGAAAGAGATTCGCGATATTACCGACCCTCTAGATGCGGTTGGCAATACCACCAAGGCTGTCACCAAGGGGTATGCCATCGGTTCAGCAGGTCTGGCAGCGCTGGTACTATTTGCTGATTACACCCACGCACTCTCAGGGTCAGGCAAGGTACTGACCTTCGATCTGTCGGATCATATGGTCATCATCGGGTTATTCATCGGTGGTATGGTCCCCTACCTATTCGGCGCAATGGCGATGGAAGCGGTTGGCCGTGCTGCAGGATCTGTGGTGGTTGAAGTACGCCGCCAGTTCAAAGAGATTCCAGGAATTATGGAGGGTACTGCCAAGCCAGATTATTCCAGAGCAGTAGATATGGTCACTAAGGCCGCCATTAAGGAGATGGTTGTTCCTTCACTTCTGCCGGTCGCCGTACCTGTCGCGGTGGGTCTGCTACTTGGACCGGTCGCACTCGGTGGTGTTCTGATCGGTGCAATCATCACCGGTATCTTCGTTGCCATCTCCATGACTGCCGGTGGCGGTGCTTGGGATAATGCCAAGAAGTACATCGAGGATGGACATTTTGGTGGTAAGGGTTCTGAGGCTCATAAGGCCGCCATCACTGGTGACACCGTTGGTGACCCCTACAAAGATACTGCTGGACCTGCGGTCAATCCTCTGATCAAGATCATGAACATTACTGCACTATTGATCGTTCCACTGCTGTAAAGTAAATTGATGTGAGTCCACAAGGCACGCCACAAGAAATTCTGGCGTGCCTTGCTTCTGGTGAGAACTGAATTGAATCTGATACAACTCGTATTACTACTGCCTCTAACTCCAACTCATTCACGATGAATAACAAGATTACGCTGACACTGGACGACACCAAGAGAATGATCTCTGCCGCTGAGGAAGAGGCCACTCGTAATGGATGGCCGGTCGTGATTGCAATCGTTGATGAGGGTGCTCATCTGATCCAACTGATCCGTAAAGATAACACTCAGTTCGGCAGTATCGAGGTGGCCATTCAGAAGGCCCGATCTGCGATCGCGTTTAGACGACCCACCAAGGTCTGGGAGGAGCATGTGACCGAGGGTCGTATCCGGTACCTCGGTCTGCCAGGCTCGATGCCGATTGAGGGGGGTCTCCCCATTCAGGTGGATGGACAGTTCATCGGTGCGATCGGAGTGAGCGGCGTACGCTCAAATCAGGATGCACAGATCGCCCAGGCAGGGATCGATGCACTCTTGAAATCGGATTGACATGAATATGACCAGTCTCTAGCGTTCATCTATAATACATCTATATCGACTTGTCCTATTCTGACATTAGTTATCTTATGACTTAAAAATCAGAACACTAAAAAATACTGACCATTGGATCTTAACTATGAAACCGCTCTACCCTCTGTCAAATCCTGCATCGATTAATATCAAATCAATGAAAATAAATTTAACAAGCGGACATAGATGGTCACCAAAAATTATCCTAGGGGCAGGAATACTGGGGCTGTCCTTCCAAGTTCTGGCGAACCCGACAGCAACTCCTAAGGCTGCGGCAGCACCACCGGTGGCTGAGAGTGCATTCGATATGTCAAAGGTACCCCTTGTGACCCCCATGCCACGGCCAGGGGTCTCTATAACACCCCCATTAGGAGCGGGTTATTACTCACTCTGGGACCAGATCACCGGCAATGAACGTAAAACACCACCGGTAGCCCCTTATGCACCATTTGGTCTGCTTCCGACCGCTTCATTCGACATTGATTTTCGGTATCTTGCCAAACCGGGTTACGAGAAGGACCTCTTCGATCCGATTAAGAGAATCAAGTTAGCCGATAATTGGCTCGTGTCATTCGGAGGTAACTTTTGGTACAGGCATGTACATGAATCGGATAGTCGATTAACTAATACAGATAACACCTTTAACCTAGTCCGTACTCGTCTACATGCGGATATATGGTATCAAGACAAGTTCAGGCTCTTTGCCGAGGGGATTGACTCACGGAGCTTCTCGCAGACTCTTGCACCACTTGCAAGTGATGCCAATCATACCGATATGCTGAATCTGTTTGCGGATATCAAGTTGGCAACCGCGAAAGAAGGGGTAGCCTATGTCCGGGTCGGCCGTCAGGAATTACTGTACGGCTCTCAGCGGCTGATCTCGACCCTAGACTGGGCGAATACACGTCGGACCTTCCAGGGTGTTAAGACCTTCTGGCGCAACCCGAAATTAGATGTTGATGCATTCTGGGTAAGACCAATGAATGTAATTCCATCCGGCCATCAGAACTTTGATAACTGGGATACCAATCGGAATTTTTATGGATTATGGGCGACTTACAAACCCCAGAGGGGTCACTTTGCAGACTTGTACTTCTTAAGTCTCGATAACAACAATTCCACTGGTGCGAACACCGTTATCGGCAACCTAAATTCTGTAAACAATTCTCTAGTTCATACCGTGGGTACCCGTTATATCGGAGACACTAACAACTTTCTGTATGAGTTAGAGGGGATGTACCAGTTCGGTCAACGGGCTGGACGTGATGTCTCGGCATTCGCAGTCGCATCAGGGGCAGGTTATCGTTTTGCAACACTACCCATGAACCCACAGACATGGCTCCGTTACGATTTTGCCTCTGGTACTAGCAATGGAGGTGACATTACAAATACAAGCAATACCTTTAACCAACTCTTCCCATTCGGTCACTACTACATGGGATTCTTAGATAGAGTAGGACGCCAGAATGTTCATGACTTCAATTCTCAGGTGACATTTCATCCTCAGCAATGGCTGACCGTGATCGCTCAGTACCACCGTTTCTATCTGGCGAATAAAACAGATGCTTTATATAATGCGGCAGGGTTTGCCAGTGCACAGGATTTAACCGGGCAATCAGGAAGCCACGTCGGTGATGAGATGGACTTACGTTTCAATATCCATGTAAACCGACATCAGGATGTCTTGCTCGGTTACTCAAAACTATGGGCCGGTGAGTATCTAAAAGCGACCAAGCCAGGCGTTTCACCGGATCTCTTTTACGTCCAGTACAGCTTTCGTTTTTAAAAATATCTGGATGGCTCTTGTATGATTGTGTCTGATAACCCTGAGTGATTAATCCGGTCGCTCCAACACCGTATCGCTGGCACACAGCCTCTGATCTACAAGACCTACATGATGCAGCACTGACTGCAATCCTCGATGCTGCAATCCTCGCCATTCAGCAGAGGGGAATGTTCCACCTCGTCATCTCCGGGGGAGAGACCCCTCGTAAGATCTACCAACAATTGCGCTCTGCTCAGACTGATTGGTCTAAATGGCATATCTACTTTAGCGACGAGCGCTGCCTACCCACCACCGATAGAAATAGAAATTCACGGATGGCAGGAGAAGCTTGGCTAGACCATGTATCCATCCCTGAAAACCAGATCCACATCATCCCTACAGAGATTGGAGCATCCCAATCGGCTCTCAGATATGCTGCAATCATGAGCACTGTTAAGATGTTCGATCTGGTGTTGCTCGGGCTGGGTGAGGATGGTCATACCGCGAGCCTATTCCCCAATCATGAATGGGGTGACAAGCCTGATTCACCGGATACACTGGCAGTGATCAACGCACCCAAACCACCCTCTGAACGCGTATCTCTCAGTGCGGCATGTTTGAGCCGTTCCAGGGGAGTTCTATTTCTAGTTGCCGGCGAGTCTAAACGTTGCGCCGTTACCGAATGGCGTAATGGAAAAAATATTCCAGCTCGAGCAATCGTACCCGAAGCGGGGGTGGATATATTAATAGAGTCAGATCTACTGACGCCGCTCTCGATCAAGAGTCACTGAATAGGTCATCATCCATGCGCGGAAAAATTAACACGCATCACTCGAATAACGCCTCCTCCGCTATAACTCGAGAAGTTTATGAGGGGAGCCTGCACAATCTTCAGATTGAGCTGGTTAAGCTACAAAGACACTTCATTAAGTACAACGAAAAGATTCTGATCATCTTTGAAGGTCGCGATGCATCGGGCAAGGATGGCACGATCAAACACATCACTCAGCACTTAAGCCCACGTGAAACACGGGTCGTCGCACTGGGAAAACCCTCTGACCGAGACCGGAGTTCGTGGTACTTCCAGCGTTATGTACCCTACCTACCCGTCGCCCAAGAGATGGTACTCTTCAACAGGAGTTGGTATAACCGAGCAGGTGTCGAGCGGGTAATGGGTTTTTGCACCGATGCAGAATATAAAGAATTCATAATCTCGGTACCCGAGTTCGAGCATATGCTGGTTCATTCTGGCATCAAGCTCTTCAAGTACTATCTCGATATCAGCAAGTCCGAGCAGAAGAGACGACTCGACAAGCGTGGTCTAGATCCACTCACTCAATGGAAGATCAGTGCACTTGATAATCTGGCCCTAAAAAAATGGAAGCAGTATGGCCTTGCACGTAATGAGATGCTGGCCCGTACCCACAGTCTCACCACCCCCTGGACCGTTGTGAGTGCCGATGATAAGCAGCTATCACGACTCAATATCATCAAGGATATATTGAGCCGTCTGGACTATGCGAATAAATCCAGACAGATCATACTGCCAGACCCGCAGATCGTATCGGCATATAGTGCAACACACCTCGAGAGGGGGCTTCTGGCCTCTTAGCCGGTAATGCTTCATGCCTGATCTCGATTCTTTCTTCTCCAGTAGCGGTGCTCTGGCTCAATCCGTGCCGGGCTTTCGAGCTCGTTCGCAGCAGCTCGCCATGGCACAGACGATCGCAGATACCATTGCTGGAAACCGTGTCCTGGTGGCGGAGGCCGGGACCGGGACCGGAAAGACCTTCGCATATCTAGTCCCGGCACTACTCGCGGGTGGTAAGGTCATCATCTCGACCGGCACCAAGACCCTTCAGGATCAACTCTTCAACCGCGATATACCAACCGTACGTGCCGCACTCAAGGCACCTGTCATCGTCGCACTCTTGAAGGGTCGTTCAAATTATGTGTGCCACTACCATCTGGAACGGACTCTGAAGGATGGAAGAACGAGCTTTGCCAATCGCGATGAATTGAAGTATCTGAAGCTAATCGAGCGGTACGCGGGTGTCAGTAAGACCGGTGACAAGAGTGGTTTGAGTGAGGTTCCAGAGAGTGCTGCGGTCTGGCAGCAAGTCACCTCAACCCGCGAGAACTGCCTCGGATCTGATTGCCCCAGCTATAAGACTTGCTTCGTGATGGAAGCTCGTAAACAAGCACTGTCAGCGGATGTGGTGGTGGTCAATCATCATCTATTCTTTGCGGATGTGACACTCCGAGATGAGGGCCTGTCTGAGCTCCTGCCCGCCTGCAATACCGTCATCTTTGATGAGGCCCATCAGTTGCCTGAAACGGCCAGTTTATTCTTTGGTGAATCAGTCAGCACCAGTCAACTATTGGAACTCGCACGCGATGCCGAGTCCGAATCAATACTCGGCGCTAAGGACTTTGTTGCATTACCCGACTCGATCGCTCTGATGGAGAAGGCTGCACGAGATTTAAGGCTAACGATCGAGGGGGACAATACCCGCCTGACACTGGCCGCTGTATCGATGAATCCTAAATTTGGGATTGCGCTGGACCATCTACTGGAGAGACTCGAAGAACTATCAAGCCTACTTGAGAGTCAGTCTGAGCGTTCTGAAGGTCTTGAGAACTGCTGGCAAAGAGCACGTGAAATTGCAATCCGGATCAAGCACTGGCGAGATCAGGCAGAGTCGGAAGGTTTTGTGCGTTGGCTGGAAGTCTTCAGCCATGCACTACAGCTAAATGCCACCCCACTCTCGATTGCAGAGATCTTTAATAAACAATTAGTCGCCTCTCCACGTGCGTGGATTTTTACCTCTGCCACACTGGCGGTGAAGGGTGACTTCTCACACTACAACGATGAGATGGGTCTCTCGACGGCACAGTCCGCTTGTTGGGATAGTCCATTTGATTTCGCGAATCAAGCGCTGCTCTACGTACCTACTGGACTGCCAGACCCTAGCAGCCGTGATTATACTGATGAGGTGGTGAAGGCAGCCCTACCGGTTCTGATGGCGAGTCGTGGGCGTGCATTCTTCTTATGTACCAGCCTACGTGCAACCAAGCGAGCGCATGAACTACTGATAGAGGCATTCGAGCGTGAAAAGCTCGACTACCCGATACTGCTCCAGGGTCAGAGTTCGCGCTCGGATATGCTGGACCGTTTTCGTAAAATGGGGAATGCAGTCCTGATCGGCAGTCAATCCTTCTGGGAAGGGGTAGATGTCAGAGGCGAGGCATTGTCACTGGTCGTGATCGATAAGCTACCCTTTGCACCGCCCGATGATCCCGTACTATCCGCACGGATTGAGAAGATCAATAAGGAGGGTCGTAATGCATTCATGGAGTATCAACTGCCACGTGCAGTCATCAATCTGAAACAGGGTGCAGGTCGGTTGATCCGTGACGAGACCGACCGTGGGGTATTAATGATCTGCGATCCCCGACTCATCACCAAGTCTTACGGAAAGAAGATCTGGCAGAGCCTGCCACCGATGAAACGGACTCGCGATCTGGCCGAGGTAGAGCGTTTCTTTGGATGATCTTGCGGGTGAGATTAAACTGAATAGGGTAGAGGCATCATCTCTAAGGTAGGACCCTCCAGTGACTGCCAATGAATTAGACCGGCCTCGGCGCTACTATTCTGTATCACCGCCAGAAGATCGAACCCGCCCTCGGGTGAGGGGGCGGCATTCACGACCATCCCGCTCGATTGTTCTGCCATATCTGCACTGAATAGCTCATCCCCAGCCGATACCGGAATCGATGATCGGATACTCGCCAAGTACATACGCCTCTTAATCTTTCCCAAGTACTGAGTACGAGCGACAATCTCCTGTCCGGGATAACAGCCCTTCTGAAAGCTCACCCCTCCGATCGATTGCAGGTTCACCATCTGTGGGATGAACTGCTCCTGAGTGGCAATCATGATCACAGGAATACCCGCCTTAATATCCAACCAACTCCAGCAATTCATCCCGACCGGCTTGGCATCTTTGCTCAATCGTTCCCATAGTGAAGATGCCTTTTCCGGCAGTGTGATGATCTCGAACCGATCCAATCCAAGTCGGATGACAGTCCCCTGCTCGGTATGGATCACGCTTAAGTCCTGGGCGGGCACTGCACCCATAATCTCCGTCACTAGAGTCTCTGCACGATTCCCCGCCACACCGAACCGCATCAGACCAGCGCTGTGGTCGGTCAGTGCCACCTTGGCTCGCATTACGAACATGGAGAGTCTCTTTTGGATAGCGGCCTGCAACTCAGATGGCAATTGCATCAGGTAGGAGTCACCGTCATTCCATAATAAAAAGCTCGCCAGTATCCGTCCCTTTGGATTGCAATAACTACCATAGTGGGCATGAGTGGTATCAATCTCGCCCACATCACAACTCAATTGCCCCTGCAGAAAGATTTGTGCATCCTCGCCGGAGAAGCGAATCAGACCAAGGTGTGATAGATCAGCCAGAACCGTGCCAGAGCCGGTACTTTTGAGTTCGTCAGCAGCATCGCCAAAGTCAACAGGATGTCCATCATGAACAACAGCACCTTGCTGCTGAAGATAGGCTTGCCAAGTTACATTCATAGGGGAAGTACGGGTGAACGAGGGGAGGCCTGATTATACAATTAACCGAGCAGGTAGTACTACCGGAGTGGCCCTCTCTCGAGGTGTTGTACGACACCACTCGTTTGTCAGAAGGCTTTAGACTTGTTTGCTTATTAAATGAGGAGTCCCACGAGGAAGCTCTTTTCAAGCAGGTTCAGAAATGAGATTCAGATGTTGATAGTGATTTACCATGGCCTGGTACTTAAGCTTGACAGTAGGAATGACACCGAGCTCAATCTCTATATGCGTAAAAGAACATCCCGCAACAGCAATATTTTTTTGAATTGCACCGGCCTTGGTTAAGCCTGTCAGTATGATTATCCCAAGTGTATTACCTTTAAGCGCTTTTAACTCTCGAGCGATGTCCGACTCACTTCGTGCACTATATTTGAAATGAGGAATCAGTTTAGGTGAAATTCCTAACTCAATCTCAAACTCAGTGAGCTCATACCCTGCCCCCTTAAGATGGGGCAATGAATCTTTAAATGCTACGACCATTTCTGAGACCTTATTTCCCCCAGCATCCTTTATTGAGACCACACTCTCAGTCGCTGACTCTGCGGCATCTTTTGCTTTATTAACCAAATTTGAAAACATTTTTTGCTTTATAAATATAGGGTTAGATCGCAGACTCTTCATATTAAAAGATCACCAGAGAGCAGATCCTTCTGGAAGGATTTTGCCAGCTTTATACTAAAAAATATGCCAATGACACAATACTTCATGCGTAGGGTTTCACCTACAAATTGAGGACTTTATTAAGAATGGTCTATATAAAGGAGTGAAGATTCAAGTGAGTCCCTCGATCGGAAGATCTCTCGAGGGTGTGCAACTACTGTGATCCGCCGACAGCGACAATGAATTGAAAGACTTTAGGCTCAGGCTTTAGTCGATCCTGAGTGGCATCTGTTCTAACATGAAAGACAGGAGAAGTCTTCCAATCAGTACTCTGAACTACTCGTATATCAACTCATCATTCTTCATCCTATAGGTTCCCCGCTCTGTATCTCGGATTACTTTAGCGACCTTAGGACCGATCTTTACTTCAACCCCTTCAAGAAATTTTTTCTTGGCGGTTATATGAGCCCCTCTGCTGATTACAATCTCTTTTTTGAGTTCTGCCTCATCAAGCTTAATATTCGCTATCTCAACATCCACCTCAGCACGTCCAGACTCTGCCAGCTTGATATCTTTTTCTGATACTCGGTCAGGCCTGTTAGCCGCCAGATTAAGCAATCTAACGAACTTGCTCAGCTTGACCTTGGCCGCATCCATGGCCTCTGATATTGCAGCCATTCGGGCAAACAGTAAATCAGAAGTTTTAGCGATCACAACCGTCCTCGATCGTGTCGGCGCACCAATGATGCCCGATTGAACCAGTACTCCTGCGGTTGTAAATCCGCCAATAATTTGGCCGGTATGAGTCTCATCTCCAACGATCACCTGCTCAGCCGCAATCAATTTACTCATCATCGTGAAGTCGCGGATGAGAATGTTCTTTCCAGCATTAATCCGTGCATTCTGTGTGAAGTTCGCAGTGCATGACCCATTACATTCAACCCTGGCATGATCAGCATGTTCTTTATTGGTTTTATCGTCATGACCGATGATGCCCCCCCCCACAATGACATCACCCCCTGCAAGTAGCACGACACCCACAACCGATCCCTTGACATGGATGTCACCATCCGCCTTAACCGTCATACCACTCAGAATTCCTCCAGTCACAATCACCGTGCCCAAGAAATCGATATTTCCAGAATGGAGGTCAACATTCCTGATGGTATAAACCGGCTCCACCCTCACTCCGTTTTCTAATAAAGTGGGACAGCCATCAATCTTCGACTTCAATAAATCTGGGTCCTCAGGATCGATCTCCACCCCTTCTAGCTTTACAGAGTAAGGATCATCATGCCCCGGCATGGCGGGAATAGGTTGTCCACTGACCGTTATCCCAGGTTCCCCCAGAGTGGCTGGAACCCGCCTCATCACTGGATCCCCCGTATGAACAATAAGAATTTCACCTAGATCACGGAAATTGGCAACTCCATCCTCATCAACCTGTGGAACATGCTCTTTGGCCTCTGGAAGAAGGCTTTTAAATTCCGAATTATGCCCAACCTCAGGTTCTTTCCCATGCGCTATCAGAACATGGTCGCCATTCTCATTGATCGCACGTTCAACGGCTTCCATATCGAGTTCTACGCTGATTATTTTATTCCTTGCCTCTTCAATGACACTCTCAGGCGTGACTGCACTACCTCCGTGACTGGGTATACAGGTCAGAAAGGCATTTAGATGATCATCATCTATCTGAATGAAAAACTCGCCATCCACTGCATCTCCAATCGCAACCTCAAAGGATTCTCCAGCAATGTACTTGCTGGTAGCCTCCAGTATCGCAACCTCATTCAGATCACACTCTCCAAATCCTGCCCCATCAATGCTTCTCTTAAAGTCATCGACATTTATCATCTCAACGATACCCTCAGGAGCGAAACTGGCTATCAGTGTATGACCCTCCTCGTTGAGATAAATTGATAGACCGTTTGGACTTTTATAGTTTGGAGTAGGAGTAGCTATCTGGTTTTGCATATATTCCGTCTCTAATAATCGAAGTGACGGGCGAGGTGGAAAGTGCGACAGAGGCATTAAGCATATTGCAGCAGAAGAGCTTCGATATTGCACTACTCGATATTGAATTACCTGATAGCAGCGGTCTTGATCTTCTGAAAATACTGCGGAAAAAACACCCTAAACTTATTATTCTGATGCTGAGTATATATTCAGAAGAGATCTATGCAACGAGGGCGCTAAAGTACGGCGCATCTGGATATATGTCCAAGGACTGCTCGATCGAGATATTGGTCACAGCGATTCGTAAGGCGGCGGCAGGGGGAAGGTATGTCAGCCCCGAACTTTCTGAAGCCTTTGCTACGTCGATCGGTAGCAAGAAGATATCATCTCATACAGACCTATCTGACCGAGAGCTTGAGGTATTAAAGCAGCTTGCTAAAGGGTCCTCTCTTGTAGATATTGCCGCTAAACTACATTTAAGTTCAAATACAGTCACGACCTATCGGGGCCGCGTCTTAGATAAGCTGGGCCTAAAAAGTAATGCCGCCCTCACCCGCTACGTAATTGAAAATAAGCTGATGTCTTAATTCAATTCGGATCTTGCTGATGCCCTTATTGGAAACCCATTCATTAAGATGAAGGAGATTCGGATGAACCAGCAAAATCGATCAGACTCTCAGACTTCATTCTAGGGGTCGCCCCTCCATATGGAGGCCACCAGCTCAGCTTCTAAGGACGTGGCTTGCAAGCTCATCAGCTCACTTTGGGCGACCCTATCCCTGCCAAACAGTGCAACCAGTTCCCTGTTAAGCCTGTCATTACAGGTTTGCGCTGGTTTGCGGGTTAGCTACTCCACCTATAAAACGGAAATAAATTGCCTTTTTCAAAGCAATACCCTTTTGGCAGGACTTCAGCGCTTCTAAAAATTAGAGTTTTCCAACAGAACTTGCCAATAGCCGCCACCCAAATCATCATAACGAGATCGGTTTAATCATATTTGCGCGCTCAGAAGTACCCTCAACTGAATTTGCCTGAACTATTATGAATATGCGGACCAAAAACATGCGCGCCTCTCCATTCTCAATAATAGTGACCCGGGGGTCAGTCTATTGACTGTTTATGCGGCTTTTCTAACTTATGCTGTACCGATCCAACCGCAAAGAGGAAGAGTGCTATGAGCATGATTCAAGAGTTCAAGGAGTTCGCGGTAAAGGGAAACGTGATCGATATGGCTGTTGGCGTCATTATCGGAACTGCTTTCGGAAAGATTGTCTCGTCTTTCGTGGCAGATGTTGTCATGCCTCCAATTGGCGTACTTCTTGGGGGGGTCAACTTTTCTGATCTTGCCTTTACGGTCAAGGAAGCGATTGGAGAATCTCCGGCCGTAGTTGTTGCTTACGGAAGGTTCGCCCAAACGGTGATAGATTTCACGATCATCGCGTTTGCCATATTCATGGTTGTACGTGTTATTAATTCGCTGAAGAAGGCAGAAGCAGCCCCTTCGGCACCAGCCGCACCGTCAGCGGAGCAAGTGCTACTAACTGAGATTCGGGATCTCCTGAAAAAGTAATTTGGTTCGGTGGGCGAGCCGCATAACAATTCGCTGCAGGCGCGACGGCCCTGACGGGACGTGGCTGCATTTGAGCGGCCTGCCTGTTAATTAAATAGCTGACTGTTGATGGGTGCCACTTGCCGCCGAGCTTGCCGCTGATACCTTTCTTATTCAAATAGTCAGCGATGTTTTGCAGGGTATCTCCACCAGCTCTCTAGTTTAATATCTCGGCCACCACCGCCGCTTCTGACTAACCCGCCACCGAGTACCGGCCCTCCTCTCTCGATGTACCATCCCATAACGCAAAGATACATTCGGTACCGCCATGGCAGACTCGCCGATTAAAGAGTCACTGCTTGAGTATGGTATTGGCTGCCTCCGGCAGGAGGTCTGGATAATCCTTGCTGAAGTGAAGACCCCGACTCTCATGACGGAGCATGGCGCTCTGCACAATAAGATCAGCTGTATCCACTAGATTACGCAACTCAAGCAGATCGCTGGTAACACGGAAGTTGGCGTAGTACTCGCTGATCTCTTCGTGTAACAGCTTGATACGGTGCTGAGCACGCTGAAGGCGCTTATTGGTACGAACGATACCCACGTAGTCCCACATGAAACGCCTCAGTTCATCCCAGTTATGAGAGATGACAATCTCCTCATCTGCATCACTGACTCGGCTCTCATCCCATGGGGGTAATTGCACGACAGGCATATCCGGTAACCGAAGAATATCTGCCGCTGCAGCCTGCCCAAAGACCAAGCACTCGAGCAACGAATTACTGGCAAGACGGTTGGCACCGTGTAGTCCGGTATGTGCGGTCTCACCGATGGCATAAAGATTATCTAGATTGGTCTTTCCGTCCAGGTCTGTGACAATACCCCCGCACGTATAATGAGCAGCCGGCACCACCGGGATCGGCTGCTTCGTTATATCGATCCCTAACTCTAGGCAGCGTGCATAGATATTGGGAAAGTGCTCTCGTAGGAATTCTTCAGACTTGTGAGAGATGTCCAGATATACGCAATCGAGCCCGCGCTTCTTCATTTCAAAATCGATCGCTCGGGCGACAATATCTCGCGGTGCAAGCTCCGCACGATCGTCGTGGGACAGCATGAACCGCGAACCATCCGGGAGTTTCAGTAGACCGCCCTCCCCTCTAACCGCCTCGGAAATCAAGAACGATTTTGCGTGTGGGTGGTACAGACAGGTCGGATGGAACTGAACGAACTCCATATTGGAGATGCGGCAACCAGCCCTCCAGCCCATGGCAATACCATCACCGGTCGCTGAATCTGGATTGGTCGTATAAAGATAAACCTTGCCCGCACCACCCGTCGCCAGAGCCGTACTATGTGCTGAGATGGTGTCGACCCGACCTGCTGAACTATCGAGCACATAAGCACCATAACAACGGTTCTTACTCACGTCAGAACGGCCCATCTTGGCATCGGTGATCAGATCGATCGCGACATGATGCTCAAGAACAGTGATATTGGGGTGGGACCGAGCCTTCTCCCCGAGGGTGAGTTGTACCGCCTGACCAGTCGCATCTGCCGCGTGTATCACCCGTCTTACGCTATGACCGCCCTCCCGAGTCAGGTGATAACCGGTTGAATTATTCTGATCACGAGTGAATGGCACACCCTGATCGATCAACCACTCAATCGCTCGCGGACCATTCTCAGCCACATACCGGGTGACCGATTCATCGCATAAACCTGCACCGGCTGCGAGGGTGTCTCGGATATGTTTATCGGGTGAGTCTTCCTGAGAGAGAGCGGCCGCGATACCTCCCTGGGCCCATCCACTAGCACTTTCAAGGAGTGCCCTCTTAGTGACAAGACAGACTTTTTTAGTTTGCGCTAAATTAAGTGCGAGCGTCAGACCGGCAAGACCACTGCCGACAATAAGTACGTCAAAATTCAATTGGGACATGCTGTTCAGGGGTTAATTACATAGACCATCAAAAGAAAATCATAACAGACTTGGTATTCCGACCCTGATTTTTTAGAATAACCACTTTAACCAGTGAACTAATCCTGAGTATCCGATGTCTGTTACTTCAGATTCTGCATGTTAAGCTACTTTCGGTTCTCGGATCGACCCTTGAACGGCTATACTTGATCTGCCGCCTCAGAATGCGGTGGTATTTACAAGTACAAATCATAATGTTCAGGGAACAGGCAGTATGAGTGACCGGGAGATTGATCAGCAGTTGGTAGAGCGCGTACAGCGTGGGGATAAGCAAGCCTTCGATCTA
>Ga0209553_1000395_pt1 | contig 22847 bp, 13 predicted proteins | sample LauGreFBDMM110DN_2_FD_188217 | JGI IMG/M metagenome (GOLD analysis project Ga0209553, IMG submission 188217) | Freshwater lake microbial communities from Lake Michigan, USA - Fa13.BD.MM110.DN (SPAdes) (version 2) | ecosystem: Environmental > Aquatic > Freshwater > Lake | place: Lake Michigan...
AGCACCTCCAGCTCCAGAGCGGTCCGTGGTGCCTCTCCTTCGCCGTCGATGCTTCGCCAGACCTTGAACCATTCCTGATTCGCGGTGAGCGATCCGATGCGAGCCTGGAGGCCGTCGGACACAATCATCAGTTCGTTGTATTGCAGCAGGGACGGAATTTCCGCCTTGTACGTCTGCAACTGAGCATACGCCGACCAGACCGTGGCATCTTCATCGGCGGCGTTCTTGAGTTCGATCAACGCCAGCGGCAGCCCGTTGACGAAAACCACCAGATCCGGGCGGCGGTTGTGATGCGTTTCGATGACCGTGAATTGATCGACGACAAACCAGTCATTGGCGGCAGGGTCTAAGAAATCAAGCAGAAGAACTCGGTCACCAGCGATCGAGCCATCCGGCCGACGGTATTCGACTTCGACTCCGTCCCGCAGCATTTTGTGAAACGCCCGGTTCGTGCGCGTGACCGACGGCGTGTCAGGCCGCAGGACTTTCCGCAGGGCCTCGTCCTGAGCTTCCTCGGGAATCAACGGGTTCAGTCGTTGAATCGCGTTTCGCAGCCGAGCCACCAGCACCACATCACCAAACGACGACCGTTCAGCACCCGATTCCCCCGGCGCGATGTTCGGCCCGTGGCCCACAGCGTAGCCCAGTTCCCCAAACCAGCTCAGGGCTGCATCTTCGACGATCGCTTCGTTGAGTGACATTGAGGGGCCTTCAGGATGCAGGACTGAGAAGAGATCGCAACATATCTTCCACTTTCACACAGCGCCTGCCCCACACTGAGCCATCCGCCAGTCTCTTCAAGCGGCACCATACCAGTGAACTCTCCGTGCGGGCCTATGGTCAGGAGTTCCGCAACAACTCCGCTGCGCCCTTCGCGTGAGCTTCCAGATCATCCAGTTGAATCGCCGTTGCCCGGACCTCGGAGTCACTGAAGACGTCGATCGCTTCTTCCGTGAATTCATCGGTCTTCTCATCGTTCATCGGTGCATAGACGACAGAAAGTTCTACATCCTTTGGTACTGCGATTTGCCTGGTAGACGTTCGGAATTCTCCGCCAGACCGTCGCAGGTCTCGCATGGTCCAGCCCCAGGCTTTCACTTCATTCAGGACGCTTTCCGTATCCTTGACCTGAAATGACCAGCATTGAGTTAGCCGCTTCGCAACCCCGTTGTAAACAGCTACATCAATTGATGTTGTACTGTGTCCTGTGCTCAGCTTTGCTTTCGGCTTGAAGTGATCAGACGTCAGATCGAACTGCTGTAGGGATCTCAGGTATCGTGTCCGGATTTGATGTTTGGACAGCGATTCTCTCTTCTGTCGAACATGATCAACAATGAACAGGTTCCAGAGTTTCTCTAACGCCGCCGAAGCATCCGCTGCGAGGATCGGGTATGGCGATGTGTACTGAACGACGTTTCGGGATTGCGACGCCATGTCTGCAAGCCAAGCTTCGTTGATTTCCGGACCATTGCCATATCGGACCTCTTCATCATCCCCCGGAAAACGTAGTTGCAGCCGTTCCAGTTCGGTGCTCACCAGCGGTAAAATTCCCGCATCGTCAAGTTTAGCGGCTCGACTTTTTTTGCCAACGACTTCCATCGTCCACTCGTCAGTTGCATCGTTGCCGACGATGACACCAAGGTTTACGAATTCACCACGAGTTGGTGACGGCACAAATCGAATGATTGAGTATTGGTACTTTGGCATGATGCTTTTTCCTGCTTAACCCGCGAGGGTTGCCGCTAACTGCCGAATTCTGGCCGACACTGGCAAGCGACGACGCTCCAGAAAGTAACCCAGAGCTTCCAGTTCCTTGTCCTGGACCGGCCAGCTTATTGGAATTGCACACAGAATTGCCACCAGCTGTTCCCGTGTCACATTCTCCAGAGCATCGGCGACCCTCTCTCATTCATTATAGTCAAGTCCCTCGGGAGAAGTATCCAGTGAATGGGCTGCTTCCACATCGGCAAGCACCCTTTCCAACGTCCAATCTGGACCTCCCGGCAGAAAATGCCCGTGATCGTGCGAATACATGGTCATATCGTCAGTCGTGTCGTACAGCCATTGCCGATCATCGCGCCAGCACCAGTCGAAGAACACGAAATAGGCTGCATGCCGACGGCGGTTGTCGTCTCGCTCACGGTTTTCCGGCCCCCACGTCTTGTTCGAGTATCCGAATTCCAGATTCAGTGAGGCGTGAGCAATCCCCTTTCGAAGTACTGTGCCGTTGGACAGTCTGTCGCCGTGAAATTCTTTGGGGATCTCGATCAGGCAATATTCCCGAACAGGAGCGCCAATCAGTCGTCCGCAGGCCGCGATGATGTGCTCGGTAACAGGAACGCGGGGCGACTGCGGATTCTCAACCTGTTTGATCCAATACGTCTGTCCATTGGTCGCACTCGCATGAAACGGGCGACTACCACCTCGATCATCGCTTTCGGCACTGATGATCGCCTCCATTTGGATATCGCAACGATCATTGCGACAGCCCGCTAGCATTCGGTCCCACACGCCGATTGAAACACTTGTCACGTTAGAATTCCTTCCATGATCACTCACTTCACGTCGCCCATGAGCGACTTTACCAGGTCTTCCGCCGTGTCTTCATCGACACAATTGTCAAATCGCCCGACGGCCGCATCGATACCAAGTTTCTTCAGCACCGACTTCGGCACATCGGTCACCTTGGGAATCACCAGCTTCACTTTGACCTGATACGGAAACTTCCCGCCCCAGATCTTCTGGCACCAGGTTTTTGCCGCCGTTGGTGGTCGCTTGCCACAGACCCAGCAGTCCGCCGATTTCGTAGTGATGCAGCAAGCAGTAGTCGCCGGTTTTGATCTCCAGCGGCCAGGGTTTGTTCGAGCCGAAGAGGTTCTTTTCGACGCAGTCCAGATACGTGGAACTGCTGCATTCGAAGATGAAGGTTTGATTTTCCATTCGTGGTGTGCCTTCATGTTTACGTCGTCAAGCGGCAGGAAGTGCCGACAGCGAATTGCCGATTTGTGCCGGAAATCTCGCTCTAACTGCCGCAACCGATTCTTCGAACCCGGCATGGAGCACCGTTTCCCAAGTCTCGCTTGCATTTTGTTCCAACCTGTTCGATACTTGCATCAACTCATCTGCCATGTGTAGAAAGAGTACCGAAGCCGTCCGTCAAGGGCGGCTTCAGCCGTTTACGGACCTGCAGAATCCCGTTCGGCCCGAAGCTTTCTCTTTCGGGATTCCTCCGGAGTCTGATACGCAGTGATTAATTGCAAGTACTGAAAACCGTCTTGCTTTCGAGTCCGCTCGGCAAGCACGACGAGGTATTCCTCCCGAAACCAAAACAGATTGCGGATTTCACCCTGACGTTCGTTCTTCCACGAATCAATCGCACCAGTCGAATTCGCGTTCACAATGACCGCTCTGACCCAACCGATGCGTTCACATCGACGAAGGTCTGGTGTTCGATTTGTTTCATCGTTTCCTTCCGAAACACAGTGCCAAAATCCCGCATACTTCCCGTCATAGATCGGATCTCGGCGGCACCGTACCCATTTGCCGCCGTACTTTGGCTGGTTCGTCAGCAGATCTTCTTTGAATCGTGCATAGATCGCCTCCACGTACATTGACCAATCACCACCGCAATCATTGAGCAGAATGAGTGGAGGCAACCATGAGGGATCTTCACTCATGAGCCTGCTCTCGTGACTTCCAGCACAGAAGATTAAACTTCGGCTCCCGCAGCCAGGTCGAACGAGTCAGTGAGAGTCGTGTGCGTTGCTGAATTCGTTGAATCAGAGCCAGCTTCGCTGCGCCTGTTGTGAGTCCTCGATTCGCATACGACACGGCACCGATCAAAATGTCTGCCAACTGCATCAACTCGGATTCATGCGAACGAATCTGCTGGACCCGTCGCACGATGTTTCCTGAACCGTCGTATTTGGCATTACGCAGCACTTCCTCCAGCTTGCTGCGTTTTGCCTCACTGCGAGTGTCCTTGATGTCCAGATAGATCGCATAATGCTGTGTCGGATCCACAATGGGCTCAAGCAATGTGAAACACATCTTGTAATACCAGTCGTCATAACTCTGGCTGAATCGACCGTGGTCAAGCAGCTTCTTGTCAGGAATCACGACCGCTCGAAAATGCAGGTCGTCATCGTCCAGAAAGTAATCAATGACGGCCTGATAAAATGCCAACTTCGCAGGCGAAACTTTTGTCCACTTGATTTCGAAGCCTTTTGCGAGTCGGTGCAGTTGCCGAATGTCACGGACCCGCATCGCGATTTCTCTAGCCTTCTCCTGCGGACACCAGACCGCCCCCAGCGTCATGACACTGATGCCGTCGTTTTCGAGGTGGCAGCTTTCGTCGAGGTAGATGTTGAATGACTCTGCCACTATGCGTGCTCCATCACGTGAGCCGCACGCGCCACGCTCAACTCCCCGCTAAGCAGCTTCGGCAGCAGCGTGTCGCGCAGGGTGGCGAGGGTGCGGGATTGCTGTTTGTTGATTTTGATTTGGGCGTCCATCTTGCCCACCGCCCGCTGGAAGGCTTCTTGGATTTCTATTGGCGGAAGCACGATGGGCAGGTGGCTGATGGAATCAAATGTGATTTGAGGGAAAGTCCCGGAGCGTGATTCCGCCTGCACTTGAAACTCGTCCAGTGTCTCCTTCGCCGAGAGGATGCGATACAACAGGCGCGGATGAATCTCCTTCGAGCCTCGGATGATCATGAACTTGGTCGAGACGACGTAGTCACTGGAATCGAAGTCCACATAGGCGTAGCGCTTGTTCGCCGGGCGGATTTCGCTGAAGAGGATGTCATCGGGATGAATGGACTTCTTCGCTTGCCCCGGTAGGCCAGCGTGCGTGCTGCGCTTTGAATGGAGGAAATCGCCTTCCAATACATCGCCAGTATTGATGAAAACCACTTGGGGCGTGCGCTTGAAATCAAACGTGACGGAAACGTTCTTCGCAATGTCGCCAAGCGTGCAGGCCCGCCAACCTTTCGGGATGTGTCCGAGCAGTGAGTCTTCCAAGTGCTCGGGGAAGAGCGCGGCGGTGGCTGGGTCGAGGGCGGCGGGGGGGCGGCCGTCGAGTTTGGCGCGGACGGGGTCGAAGTCTACGAACCAGCTCTGGAACAGCGCACGGGCCATCGACTCCAACGTCGCGTTCATCCGCCGGTTCAACTCGATCTTTTTGTCCAACGCCCCAAGCACCGCCGCGATGGCTTTTTGTTCTGCCAGAGGTGGGAGCGGAACGTCGAGCCCATGCAGAGCGGTGATGTTGAGATTCTGCTGAACGGAGCCCGTTGCGACCGACGCGATGAGCGACTGTCCTTCGTCGGAGTTGAAGTAGTAGCAGTAGAATTGCGGGTCGGCGATTGACCGGTTCAGGCGAAATCGGATCAAGAATGCGCCCGGAATGACTGGCAGTTTGAACTCAGAGAACACGGCGGTCGTTCCCACGCGCCCGGTTCGCGTGATGACCAAATCATCTCTTTGAAGGACGTGCTGCGAAAAGCGGTCAAGGTCGAGGCGGGCAATCGGCATCGTTGAATACTCGATGCGCCCGTCCACGCTGATGTCCGTTGTCCTCAGAGTGGCGACATTCCCATCGAAAGCGTAGTCGTCGCTGCTGAAGCGAGGGCCGAATGCGCTGTGGGCGCAGACTTCTCCGAACTTCGTCGTGGCCTCACCCGCCATAACCCAGCCCCCTCAGGTTTGCTTTGATGGCCTGCTCCAGTTTCGCGGACTCGGCGAATTGGGCGTGGGAGAAAAATGAAGAATGCAAAGGGAAGATTGAAATCACGGTCCGTCGCCTTCCATGTCGTCACTCGAAAATGTTTCTCCCGCGAGTTCTGCTTCGATTTCCTCAATGCTCGGTAGGTTCGTTTGCAGGGGCTCGGGAAGGGACTGGAGGAGTTGGTATTCGGCGATCCCCATTGGTTTGGTCGTGTCTCGCAGAGCATACTCGGCAACGATGCGGTTCTGGCTCTTGCAGAGGAGCAGACCAATGCACGGTTTGTCGTCGTCGGCTTTGACCTGCGAATCGATCGCGCTCAGGTAGAAGTTAAGCTGGCCAATGTGTTCGGGCTTGAAGGCGGTGCCTTTCAGTTCGATCACCACGTAACATTTCAGCCGCGTATGATAGAACAGAAGGTCGATAAAGAACTCGTCGCCGCCAACTTCGAGCCGGAACTGGCGGCCGACAAAGGCGAATCCCGCTCCGAGTTCCAACAGAAAACGGGTGATGTGGCGGATGAGGGCGTTTTCGATTTCACGCTCGTGGGCGTCGTCCGCAAGGCCAAGAAAGTCGAAGAGGTACGGGTCTTTGAGCGTTTCCTGGGCCAAAGCCGACTGAGGGGCAGGCAGAAGACTGGCGAAGTTTGTCACCGCAGCTCCCTGCCGTTGTTTCAGCCGATTTTTCAGGTTCGTTTGCAAAGTGTGACGCGACCAACCACCAGCGATCGCGTGGACGGCGTACCATTCGCGCTCGGTGGGTTCCGCCTGAGTCAGCAACGTGACGATGTGGAACCACGGCAATTGGGCAGCAGCTTGCTGCCCAAATTGGCCGTCCGGGCAATGTTCTGCCAAATATCGCATGTATTTCACGTTTCGCGTGGAGAATCCCTTCATGTCCGGAAAGGCGGCTTTCAGGTCTGCGGCCACACGGGCGATGACTTTGCTGCCCCAGCCGTGGAGGGTCTGGCGTTCAAGGATGTCGCCGCCAATCGAGTGGTACAGTTGAATGAGTTCCGCATTGACGGCCAGGGCTGCTTGATTGCGTGCAGACTGGATTCGGGATTTCACCGATTCCAGCCAGGCGGAGTAGTCGCCAGGAATCAGTTCAGTTGCCATAACCCAGCCCCTTCAGATTGGCATTGATGGCCTGCTCCAGTTTCGCGGACTCGGCGAACTGGGCATGCAGTGCGGCGACGAGGCGCGGCAATCGAGATTCCAGAGATTTCACAGGTCCGTCTCCCGTCCAAAGCCGATCCGTCCCGGTTTACCCTTCGACAGCGGTGGTTGCATGAGTTGACGGATAGCGTCGAAGACAATCTGGAACTGTGAGTCGTACTTGCGTTCCAGCGCGTTCAGTTGTCTGGCGAGGTCTGCATGAGCGGCCAGCATCCGGCGGAGCTTTACGAATGTTCGCATGATCTCGACATTGACCTGCACGGCCCGGTCACTTCGCAGAACACTCGACAACATCGCGACGCCCTGTTCGGTGAATGCGTACGGTGCATACCGACGGCCACCCCACTGGCTTGAGGCTCCGTAATGTTGCCGCAACTGGTCGAATTCCTCCGGCGTGAGCTGAAACATGAAGTCGTCCGGGAACCGGTCGATGTTACGTTTCACGGCCTGTGTCAGAGCACGCGTTTCCACGCCGTACATTTCCGCCAGATCGGCGTCCAGCAGCACGTTCTCGCCACGGATGACCAAAATACTGCGTTCGACGAGTTCTGATGGAATCAGACTCGCTGGCTTTGCTTGATTTGGATTTTGACTTTGTTTTTTTGCCATTGTTGACTCGATTTGATACTCAGATCGCCCCACTTGAGATCACAGTTTGTGATGTCATGCTGGCCCGTCGAAACCCAGGCCTTTCAGATTCGCCTTGATGGCTTCTTCCAGTTTCGCAGACTCGGCAAACTGAGCGTGGAGTTCCGCGACCAGGCGCGGCATCTTTTCTTCGAAGGGGTCGCCGTCGTCTTCAACTTCTTCCGCGCCGACGTAGCGGCCGGGCGTGAGGACGTGGCCGTGCGCGGCGATTTCAGCGGTGGTGGCGGATTTGCAGAAGCCGGGGATGTCCTGGTAATTTGAGATTTCAGATTTGGAATTTGAAATTCGGACGGAGTCGCCACGCCATGCGTGGTAAGTCGAGGTGATCTTGTCGATGTCAGCGTCGGTCAGTTCACGGTGGACGCGGTCGATGAGGGTGCCGAGTTTACGGGCGTCGATGAAGAGTGTTTCGCCGTTGCGTTTGCGGCGTTTCGCTTCGGACTTGCTCTTTGTCAGGAACCACAGACAGACAGGAATCTGAGTGCTGTAGAACAACTGACCGGGCATGGCGACCATGCAGTCCACAAGGTCGGCTTCGATCAGGGCTTTGCGGATGTCGCCTTCACCCGATTGATTGGAACTCATCCTGCCGTTCGCAAGGACGAACCCGGCCATGCCGGTCGGGGCCAGGTGATGACTGAAATGCTGTACCCAGGCAAAGTTGGCGTTGCCTTTCGGGGGAACTCCATATTGCCAGCGAACGTCATCGTCTTTGCGGAACCAATCCGAATCATTGAACGGCGGATTCGCCAGGACATAGTCTGCTTTCAGATCCGGATGCAGATCGCGGCGAAACGTATCGGCATGTTCCGGTCCGAAGTCTGCTTCGATTCCTCGCAGCGCCAGGTTCATCACGGCCAGGCGTCGAGTGGTGGAATTGCTTTCCTGGCCGTAGATGCTGATGTCGCCGATCTTGCCGCCGTGCGCTTCGACGAACTTTTCCGACTGCACAAACATTCCGCCCGATCCACAGCACGGGTCATAGATGCGCCCCTTGTACGGTGCCAGCATTTCCACCAGCACACGCACGACGCAGGACGGCGTGTAGAACTGTCCGCCGTTTTTTCCTTCAGCACTGGCGAACTGTGTCAGGAAGTATTCGTACACGCGGCCCAGGATGTCCTTATCGCGGTTTTCTTTGTCGCCGAGCCCAATCGTACCCACCAGATCGATAAGTTCACCCAGGCGGTGTTTGTCGAGCGATGGCCGAGCATAGTCTTTCGGCAGTACACCTTTCAGTCGCAGGTTGTCGCGTTCGATGGCGACCATGGCATCATCGACCAGCTTGCCGATGGTGGGTTGCTTCGCATGCGCCTGCAAGTGCGTCCAGCGTGCTTCCTGTGGCACCCAGAACACATTCTCAGCTTTGTACTCGTCCGGATCTTCCGCGTTCGCTCCGTCGTACTGGCCTTCACCCGCGACCAGTTTTGCATGGTGTTCGTCGAAGGTGTCGCTGATGTATTTGAGAAAGATCAGTCCCAGCACCACATGCTTGTATTCACTCGCATCCATGTTGCTGCGGAGCTTGTCCGCCGCCAGCCACAGCTTCGCCTCGAACCCGATGTTCGCACCGGTGGTTTCCTTCTTCGCTGCTTTTTTGGCCATGGGTTGCGTGGATCAGGGTCTGGTGGTGATTCGAAGTTGGGATTCAGTCCAAAGAGTCATGTACTTCGTCAACATGAACGCCCCAAGGGGAGAAGAGTGTACTCCGATAGCGGCCTGATGCCATTCAACCGCGAAGAATGGTGAGAAATCAAAGGAATCAAACCGCAAGTATCCGGTGCAATTCGACACACCGAATGCTCGACAACAAATCCGACCAGACCGACACCGAATTCGGAGAGCCCCGCTCATAGTCCGGTCCTGCCAGTCGAATGACAGAATCCGCCCAGGACGTACAGGCAAATCCGTCTCATTCACGTAAACGAATCCACTGGTTTCACTGGGTCGCCAGATTTGCAGTGAGTCGGACCGGAACCTCCACCGGGTCGGCAGCAACACCGCCATTCCCTCATCAACGGTTTGTCCTGCAACGTCGGCGATGTATCGTTTACCATGCAATCTCAAACGAAACTGCTCTGACGCATTGCCAGGATTGGACGTATGAACCTGCAGGAACTGGAAGCCATTGCAAAGTGGGAATTCCTGAGGCACGGCCTGCACGATTGGTCGTTCGGATGGGCCAGAACGAAACGTCGGCAGGGAGTGTGCAAATACCGGTCGAAACGGATTGAGATCGCCGAGTACTACGCCACTCACAATCCGCCTGAACAGGTGATCGACACGCTACTGCACGAAATCGCCCATGCGCTTGCCGGACCGAAAGCTCGGCATGGCCCAGCGTGGAAGGCCGTGGCAAAAAAACTCGGAGCCACACCGCGAGCTTACGACACGTGCCGCGAAACGGTTGTCATGCCCGGTGTCAGAGTTCCTGCAAGCAGTAGACTCATGGGAAGATTGCCGTTGTACGCATACCGTGACAGACCGCTGAAGAATTGGTCATTGTTCACCATCGCACCCGTTTGAGCGTGATCGCCTGAAGCTGTCGATCTTCCGAGGATCCAGCACCACGCCCGCCGCGCTGATCACATCCCGAGCGGCTCCTGTGCCATCTTCCAGTGGCCAGAGGACTCCGAGGAGTACCGTCTGATCGGCGAACACCTGATCCAGAGAACTGCCGTCGAAGTACTCATACTGAACGCACCAGGCGCGTTCATTTCGGCGACAAGTTGATCGCCGTCATAAACGTAATTCTCCACCACCACCGCCTGACCGCGTCTTTTGACTAACGTCAGATCCACCACTTTTTTTAACAGCCGCTTTCGCGCCATGCCTGTTGTTCGCCAAAATTACCGAATCACCCTACAATACACAGTTCTCTCCCGCAAGGTACATGGCACCGACTGCGTGCCTGGCACCGACTGCGTGCCGTTCTCTCCCGCAAGGTACATGGCACCGACTGCGTGCCGACTGCGACTTTCCGTGGCACCGACTGCGACTTTCCCACATACTGGCTTCGCGAAAACGCTGAAGCCATCATCCTCTTCCGGGCATGGATCAAGGCAGGACGAGCCGAAGAACTCTTCCACCAAACAACTTACGTCACGCCGGAACTTGCCGTCTGATGCTGACAAACAGCGAATCCGCTCATATCACAGCAAATTGGCACTCCACCCACTAATAAACGAAGAAAAACCTGAACAGCCTGACTGTTTCGCGAACACTTTCCAGGTCGGATAAGACTATCCTTACTATATACAAGATGACACCGACCATGATTTTTTCCTCTGTAAATCAACTTGATGCCGCACATCACAATATGCAGCAGCCACCACAAATACTCCCGAAACACGCGTTCAGGTTGCGGCAGCCTCCTCAAACTCCATAACGCCCTATCTTTCCTAGCGGGAACATGTCAAACAACCTGCCCATTTTTTAAGGATGATCTTCCGAAGTTGTCATTTCTACCAGATCTTCCGGAATTCTCTGCACCTCTCCCGCGCGATTTACGCAGGCAATAATCGAGTCTGCTTCAGCCAAAACCTCGTTTTCCCTCATCAAACAATAGTGGTGCTCCAGCTTCGCAGGAGTGACACGAGAAATCTCAGTTTTGAGCGAAAGCTGGTCGTCGTATCGAGCTGGCCGCCGATATCGCACTTCAATTTTTGCGACCACGAAGCACGGGCTGCACGACTGGTCCTTCGGATGGGCCAAAACGAAACGTCGGCAGGGTGCGTGCAATTACCAGTCGAAACGGATTGAGATCGCCGAGTATTACGCCATCCATAATCCGCCTGAAAAAGTCATCGATACGCTGCTGCATGAAATCGCCCATGCCCTTGCAGGGCCGAAAGCTCGGCATGGCCCGGCTTGGAAGGCCGTGGCAAAGAAACTCGGAGCCACACCGCGAGCTTACGACACATGCCGCGAAACCGTCGTCATGCCCGGCGACTGGCAGGCAATCTGTGAAGTCTGTAACAGGACGTACCACAAATACGAGCGTCCGCAGAGTTTGACCGGATACCGATGTCGGTGTGCCGCACGTATGTCGCTGTCGTTTCAGTATGTGGGTGATCCGGCTCGGCAGCCGTCTATCCCACTCACGATTGAGCAAGCCGCGAAGTGGGAAGCAACATGTGCAGGGTGCCAGACTGTTCATCTCCGCATCCGGAAGCCAGGGGCTGGTGTGTGGCGTTGCCGCTGTCAGCACCGTTGCGAGCTGGTCTGGCGATTCCGTTGATCCGGAATCGGATTGCTCACGCAGGTCACGCTGCACCTGAGTGGTTTGGGCTGGAACCGTTGCACGCTACGGTCGCGATCATCCCGCAGCTTCGTCATGGCTCGTTTGTGATCAAATTGAAGACGCAGACGTGGGACAGTGTGCGCCTTCGAAAAATCACTATCCCGGAAGTTGACGGAGTGGCCGGGGCATTGAGTTGCTGCCGACGACGTACAACCACTGCGTCTGTTTCGGCATGAGCATAGCAGTGCCATCCACCCGCATTTAATCCACCCGCATACTATAAGTGCAACAACCCCAGAGCCTTGCGTCGAAAGTCTGCGACCACCCCTTAGAAAGCTTTGACTGAGGGCCGGGATGCGCGGCGAGTGGTGCGGAAAGTCTGGCGAGTTTTGGGAAGGCCGGCCTCGTTCCGAAAGCGTTTCCTGAAGTTCTTCGCGAAATCCACCCACGTGGAAGATCTGGCACGATTGCGTTTACGAACGCCGGAAATCGCCACATGGTTCCGCCCGACACCCGTTTTCCTGGAATCTCTGCCCGCTTGAATCTCGTCCACCTGATCGAAATACTCCGCAAATTCCGGATCGGGATCTGACCAAAGGCCAAAAAACAATAGCTTCCCTTTGATCTTTTTTTACCATTGGCCATTCTGGTGAGCAAATAACGGGGATTTGGGGTCCGGTTTACGCGGTTTGGTGTGCGATGTCACTGCCATGTGTTCCATTCTGAACGGGTGCCGTTGCGGGTGTTGTCTCAATGAAAACCGCTGCCGAAAAGGATAAAACATCAGTTTTTCAATGACAAGCGCCCGTAGCTCAGCTGGATAGAGCAACCGCCTTCTAAGCGGTAGGTCAGTGGTTCGAATCCACTCGGGCGCATTTCCGTAAACCCCTTCCAAAGGCTAGACGTAGCTTACCTGTGGTAGGCACGAAAGTCAGTTCGGTGGATCTCAGTCCTCAGCGGATACGGCATTCAATAATCAGGCGAATGAGGTCGGTATCTCCCAGTTGTTCAACCTTCGTAAATCGAATGCGGACAGCATCCTGCCCGTCGCGAGTCGGTTGAATCTCTTGACTTTCGCCGATGGCGGCAATGGCTCCGAGCGTAACTTTTCCGGATGGGAAATATAAAATAAGATCGATACCGTCAGATCTTTTGGTGTGAAGTTCCGCGACAGCCTTGCCACTTTTTGCCTCTGTCCAGTGAATCTTGCTGCGAATTCCATAGTCAACTTCATATTTGTCCAGATGCATTTCGACAACAGGCAACAGACGCTCCACAATTTTGATGTCCCAAACTCCACGACCAACTGCAGGTACTCCCTGCTTCATCAGGTGCCATTTACGCCCGAGCTGCTTCCAAGGCATCAGGTCCTCTGGATTTTTTGCTTCTGCCTTTGACAAAGCCAGATACGATTTCAGGGCCTGCTTCAGGAACTGGCGAAAGGCGGGTGTATCCACTTCCGACTTTTTCCAGACCTTAATCGTCACTTCCTGCCATGCCGTTTTCAGGTTTCGCGCTTTGACGCGAGGATCACTCCCGTAGGCTTGCACATCTTCCATCTCGTCGAGCGGCTTTAAGCCCAGACTGGCGTCCAGATCTTCAGTCGTAAACGCATTTTTCTTGACTCGAAAACACAACGCCAACAACCATTCGCCGCCACTTCGCGCGTGCAGAAACCAGCCGAGCCCTTTGTCGGCACGGATTTCCACAGTGGCTCTGTCATTCCAATTCGTGGGTGCGAGAGCTGCTTCTTTTTCGAGCAGTTCGATCACATATTTCAAGGCCTGTCCGTCCCAGTTGCACGGCTGTCCTGTATGCGAGATCCGATCTTGAGTATGCCATTTGCGACCATCGACTTCCCACGGCAGTTTGGCAGATCGGCCAAGTTCTTCGATGCTGACATCCCCCTTTTGCTTCGCAGCCACAGCGCCTGCGTCAAATGTCTCAATCACGCCGCGTGCGGATTCGGCCAGAACCGCGGCGAGAAGTTCACCGGTCCAAGAACGTAGACCAAGTTGACTCGGGACGGCACTATCTCTGCTCCTCTGACTGATAACACTCTCTTCAACCTCAGCGTCACGAGACTTTGGCGTCTTGCGCTTAGCGCGTGTCGCATGGGCTTGAGGCGAAGGCTGGAGGGCGAAATTCGCATGCGGATCTGAGCCGAGTCCACCTCCTGTTGCGTACGCGACCACATCCTCCGGAGTTCCTTGAACAACGATTTGTCCGCCGCCGGCACCGGCTTCCGGGCCAAGGTCGATCACCCAGTCTGCTGTCTTGATAACGTCTAAGTTGTGTTCGATGACAACGACCGTATTTCCTTGCTCGACCAGACTATTGAGTACGCTCAGCAGTTTAAGGATGTCATCAAAGTGCAGCCCCGTTGTGGGTTCATCAAGCAGATACAATGTGCGACCCCGATTCGGACGACACAGTTCGGCAGCTAACTTAATCCGTTGCGCCTCACCACCGCTCAGGGTTGGTGCTGACTGACCAAGGGTCAGATATCCGAGCCCGATAGCTTCTAGGGTCGCCAGCGGTCCGCGAATTTTTGGCACGTTGGAAAACAGTTCCAACGCTTTGCTGATCGACATTTCGAGTACGTCGGCAATGCTACAGTCGTTGAATTTGACCGTCAGGGTTTCTGCATTGAACCGCCGACCTCGGCACGTCGGACATTCCACCCAGACATCGGGCAGGAAGTGCATTTCAATCTTCTGCTGCCCCATCCCTTCACAATCTTCGCAGCGTCCTCCTGCTCGATTGAAGCTGAAGCGTCCCGGCCTGTAGCCGCGTACTTTCGCTTCCGGCATCCGGCAGAAAAGTTCGCGAATTTCGTCGAACATCCCCGTGTAGGTTGCGGGATTTGACGCAGGCGTTGAGCCGATCGGATTCTGATCAACCAGCACGATCTTACTCAGATGTTCGACCCCCTTGAGTTCTCTAAAAGCCCCCGGAGTTTCCGCGATGATGTTTAATCGCCGCGCAACCGCTCGAGCCAGCGTGTCCATGATGAGCGAGCTTTTTCCTGATCCGCTCACTCCCGTAATACAGGTAAACGTTTTGAGCGGAATCCGCAGATCAACGTTTCGCAGATTATGCTGCTGTGCTCCCAAGAGTTCGACCCAATCATGAAAGCCGACTTGCCCCATGTTCGTGTGCTTCGGGCGGTTGCCGCGGCTCGGGTCGTCCTTTGCCTGATGCTGTGCTTTAGAGGAAGCTGGACTTAAGCCAAGTCTGCCCAGAATTCGTCGCACGGTTGGGACTGGAATGCAGCGGGTGCCTCCCAGATATCCACCAGTCATGGAGGCCTTGTTCTGCTTCAGTTCCGCCGGTGTTCCCTGAGCCACGACTGTTCCGCCTAGGCGTCCAGCGCCTGGCCCGAAGTCGTACAGACGATCCGCAGCGTCGAGAACTTCACGATCGTGCTCGACCAGCAGTACTGTATTGCCGAGATCTCGGAGACGCTTCAAGGCAATCAACAAGCGTCCGTTGTCGCGAGGATGTAAGCCAATTGTCGGCTCGTCCAGCACGTACAACACGCCTGTCAGGGATCTTCCTGCTTGCCCTGCCAATCGGATACGTTGCGACTCACCCCCGGACAGTGTCGGCATCGAACGATCCAGCGTCAGGTATTCCAATCCTACTTCGACGAGGAAGTTCAAACGATGCGTTGCCTCATTCAGCAAATCGCCGGCAATCTTCTTTTCGTCTTTCGTCAATTTTAGTCCCAGCAGGAACGCGAGCGCTTGAGACAACGGCATGCGACACAATTGAGGCAGCGTAATATTTCGGAGCCGCATAGCAGAGGCTTCAGCTTCAAGCCGGCTCCCGTGGCAAACTGTGCAGTCTCGTTCGCCCGCCATTTCGATCAAAGATTTGCGATGAGAGAATGACAACCGCGACGCCGCTTCAATGGCCGGATATAGCCCCTTATATTTGAAGCGGAATGTGCCGTAGCCCCGTCGCTCCGCCGAGGAAAATTCGTCAGCTGTGTTCAAATCCCGCCGTGGGAGCAGCGGCGGGCTAGCATGCCTCACTTCAATCCAAGTATTGTCATCGCCATACAAGACGAGTCGCTGCTGCGGGGGACTCAGTAAATACCACGGCAGATCCAGCGGCAGCTTAAATGTCGTTGACATGGAATCGAGCATCATCCGGAACGGGGCGTTCGTCTGCGGATCCGGCCATGCGCCGATCGCTCCGTCCAGCAGACTACGTTCGGGGCTTGTCACGAGCATTGCCTGATTGGCGCCGAATTCCGTTCCTAGGCCTTCGCACGCGTGACACCAACCGAGGGGACTGTTGAACGAAAACTTCTGCGGAGTCTGACGTTCGAATGAACGCTGACATGTGCGGCACGACAGATGCAGGCTGTATCGGTGTTGAATCCATTGCGGCTCATCCTTGGTCGTCTCTGCGACTGCGACGTGGATGATGCCTTTACCCAGATCTAACGCCGCTTCGATGGAATCGGCAATCCGACTCCGCTGCTTAGCATCCACCGAAATTCGATCCACAACCACCGCAACGTTATGGGCTTGGCGATGATCGATCTCCGGAACCTCAGCGACCGGGTAGGTGTTGCCATCGACACGAACACGAGCGAAGCCGTTCGCCCGCAAGCGATCCCACACCCTTGTAAATGCCGTCGAGCGATCGACTTCCAGCGGTGCCAGCAACAGCAACTTCGCGCCGGCCCCCAACTTCATCACGCTGTCAACGATCTGATCGGTCGTCTGCTGCACGGCTGGCACACCACATTCTGGACAATACATTTCCCCCATCCGCGCAAACAGAATTCGCAGGTAGTCATAAACCTCCGTCACCGTGCCCACAGTGGAACGTGGCGTGGATCCAACAGTCTTCTGCTCGATTGCAATCGCAGGACTCAAACCTTGAATACTCTCCACACGCGGCTTTGGCATCTGCCCCAGAAATTGCCGTGCGTACGAAGACAGGCTTTCGACATATCGGCGCTGGCCTTCGGCGTACAATGTATCCATCGCCAAGGATGTTTTGCCACTCCCGCTGGGACCACAGAAGACACTCATTTGCTCACGTGGCACTTCAAGATCAATACCCTGTAAATTGTGCTGCGCTGCACCGACGATGCGAATCGTCGGGCTCTGAATAAACGGGTCGCTCTTTCTCTTTGCAGTTTTCCCCTTCTTGGCCCCGCCTTTTCGTTTGAAACCCGGCAGCACCGTCCGCAGGGCGATGCCCGTGTAGGATTCATCACATGCCGCGACTTCTTCCGGCGTCCCTTCAATCACAACCCGTCCGCCGCCTGCGCCACCTTCAGGGCCGATATCAATGATCCAATCGGAAGTTTTGATCACATCGAGATTATGTTCAATCACGATGACCGTATTCCCCGCTTCCACAAATCCCTGCAGGACCTCAATCAGTTTTTTTACGTCAGCAAAGTGCAGACCAGTCGTCGGCTCATCGAGCAGATAGAGGGTGCGGCCGGTCGAACGCTTTCCGAGTTCACGAGCCAATTTGACACGCTGTGCTTCCCCCCCGGATAAAGTCGGCGATGCCTGACCAAGTTTCATGTAATCCAGACCCACATCGCAAAGCGTTTGCAGCATCCGGTGGATCTTTGGGAAACTCTCGAACAACTTCAAGGCTTCGCCGATATCCAGATCTAGGATGTCGGCAATGCTGTGCTCGCGGAACTTCACCTCGAGCGTTTCGTGATTGAAACGTCGTCCTTCGCAGACGTTGCACGGAATCCAGATGTCTGCCAAAAAATCCATGTTCAACTTTGTAGCGCCGTGTCCCTCGCAGGCTTCGCAGCGTCCATCGGCGACGTTAAAGCTGAAACGTCCTTCTTTGTAGCCACGCATCTTCGACTGCGGCAGTTGCGTAAATAGCGAGCGGATTTCGTCGAATACTTTGACGTACGTGGCAGGATTCGACCGCGGCGTGCGACCGATCGGTGACTGATCGATGTCGATGCCTTTGTCGATCTGTTCCAACCCGTCAATGCGTTTGTGCTTACCGGGATCGCCGACGCCTTTGTTGATGTCACGGTTAACGACTTGCCACAAAATATCGTTGACGACGGAACTCTTGCCAGAACCGCTCACGCCGGTGACACTGATCAAACGTCCAAGCGGAAAGTGAACTGTTATCTCCTTCAGGTTATTGTGAGTCGCCTGATGCACAACGATGGAACCTCGTGGCGGGTTCCGCCTTACCTTCGGGATCTCAATCCTCTGCCGCCCCGAAAGAAAAGCACCTGTGACGCTGCGCTCGCTCCTCAGCACATCCTCCACGCTCCCCTCGACAACCACTTCGCCTCCAAGGACCCCTGGGCCCGGGCCGAAATCGACGATATGGTCTGCCGCTCGCATGGTTTCTTCGTCGTGCTCCACGACGATCACCGTGTTGCCTTGATCGCGAAGTCGCTGCAGACTTTCCAACAGCATCGTGTTGTCGCGTGGGTGCAGTCCGATCGACGGTTCGTCCAGAATATACACGACTCCTACAAGCCCGCAGCCGATTTGTCCGGCCAAGCGAATCCGCTGTGATTCACCCCCAGAAAGTGTCGGTGCAGAACGATCGAGCGACAGATAATTCAATCCGCACTGCAGGAGAAATCCCAAGCGACCGCGAATTTCCTTCAATGCTTCTTCCGCAATCAATTGCTGAGTCGCGTCGAGCTTGAGCGAATCAAAGTACTCGGACGCGGCTTCGATTGAGAGCGCACAGACTTCGGGCAGACTGAGTTCCGGCGACAGTCCACGCGCGGCAAAACGCTTGCTTGTCGTGCGGAGTCGAACGTTACGCGCTTGCCGATTTAACCGCTCACCATGACATGACGGACATGTGGCGACTTCCATGTACTTTTCCAACTGCCGCCGCCGCATTGGATTCTTAGCAACACGATAACTCTCCAGCAGCCGATTGGCCCAGCCTTCCCACTTGCCGCCGTGCTTCCATGCTCCACCACGTGTTTTCCAAGTGAAAGTAATATGCCGTTCGCCGGTTCCGTACAACCATAATTGCTGCGCGGCTGCGGGGATCTCCATCCACTTCATCTTTAACAGGGAATCGACTGGCATCCCACAATCCTGTTCGATTGCATTGGCCGCTCCGACAAGCAGATGCCGCGGCCAACGTCCGATCTTGGTCCATGTGGGTAGCAGCAGCGTAGCCCCTTTTTGAATCGACTTGGTTTCATCAGCGATCAGATGATGCAGCGGAAACCCGTGCCGCATCCCAAGACCATTGCAATCCGGACACATGCCAAGCGGGCTGTTAAAACTGAATAATTGCGGACTTGGAGGATCGTAACTCATGCCGCTTTCAGCACAGGCATAGTGCGCACTATAAAGGCGATCTGTTTGCCGGAGAGTGGGACCAGCGGCAGGCTCGTCGCGGTCGCCTACCGATCCTTCTTCCATGTCGCTCATTGATTCCGCCACCATGTCTGGTTCAGCGGTGGGCTGGCGGCGCTTCACGCCTCGCCCCACCCTCCGGTCAGGGGCAGCCATCGCAGCGGGACGAGAGCGTCGCCGCTCACCGTTCCCGGCGTCATCAACACTGCAAATCAGCCGCCCATCCGCGAGCTTCAGGGCCTGTTCGACCGCCTCGGCCACACGCGTCCGCTGGCTGGTGCTGGCAACCAAGCGATCGATCACCACCTCGATGTTGTGCTTATGATGCTTGCGGAGCGTCGGAGCCTCACTGATGTTCACTGTCTCGCCATCGATGCGCGCCCTCAGGTAACCGCGTTTTAGCAGGTCCTCAAATAGATCGCGGAACTCGCCTTTTTGATTCTGCACGATGGGTGCGAGTATCTGGTACTTTGTTCCGACAGGCTGATTCAACAAACTGTCAATGATCTGATCAGTTGATTGAGCTTTGATCGGCTTGCCTGAAACGTAACAGTACCCTTGCCCAATTCGCGCATAAAGCACGCGCAGGTAGTCGAAGATTTCCGTGATCGTCCCGACCGTACTTCGCGGATTCCGGCTCGTAGATTTTTGCTGAATGGAAATGGAAGGCGCTAGCCCAGTAATCGAATCCACATCAGGCTTCGGCATCTGCCCCAGAAACTGCCGCGCATACGTCGAAAGCGATTCGACATATCTCCGCTGTCCTTCCGCATACAACGTATCAAACGCGAGCGAACTCTTTCCCGACCCGCTGACACCTGTCATCACAATCATTTTGTTGCGCGGCAACGCGAGGCTAATATTGCGAAGATTATGCTCTCGAGCTCCTCGAATGACGATATCCGAACTTGCCATGAATCTCTTTACGCAAACAAAATTTTGAGAAACCATTCTTCTGCGAAATATGCCGCCACACGTAATTGTAGGCGACTCGTGAAAAGTTGCTCGCCTCGGAGTCGTGAACCACTGAAATCGTGTATCTTACGGCGGATTCGCAGGACCGACGTGGCCTATGCGAGAGTCCAGGTTTCCGGAGTGGGTGAGTCATCCAGATTTTCTTCCCATTGGATAACCTGCAATTGAACTCTCACCGCGCCGTCCTTACCCACTCCCACGGGACAAGAATACCTTGTGTGCTATTTCCATGAACGGATACCAGCACAATTTTGACGGATTGCTTACCGTAGTGGGGGACCAGTTTTTTGATGCGCGATCGAGAACCCTATGTGACCATTTACGTCAACGATCAAGGAGGTCGTTTCAAGAAAAAATAACGATGGGAGCAGCCGCATCATTACACATAATTTCGCTGCAACATTTCCGCAACGTTGGGGTCGAGTTGCTCGCGGCGACGGACTTCATCAAAGCGTTTCAGTAAATCCTCCGGCCGAACTCGGCGCCGCTCGCCACCCTGCAGATCATGCAGAATTTGGCCACGATGCATCATGACGATGCGGTTGCCGAGGTGTACTGCTTGCTGCATGGAATGCGTCACCATCAGGGTCGTAAGATTATCGCGGGTGACGATCTCGTGCGTCAGGCGAATAACTTGGTCGGCAGTTTTGGGGTCAAGCGCAGCGGTATGTTCATCGAGTAACAAGAGGTCGGGTTTCAGCCACGATGCCATTAAAAGTGTCAGTGCTTGACGCTGGCCCCCAGACAGGGTTCCGATCGGGTTGTCGATTCGATTTTCAAGTCCCATGTTCAACGAACGAATGCGATCCCGTAAGGAATCCCGCATCGTCGAATTCAGGGCCCATCCCAATCCCCGACGTTGGCCGCGGCGGGTGGCGAGCGCAAGATTCTCCGCAATTGACATGTTCGGTGCCGTGCCACTGAATGGGTTTTGAAATACGCGGCCAATCAACTTTGCGCGACGGTGTTCAGGCCATCGGGTGATTTGCTGCCCCGCAAGCGTGATGCCGCCGGCGTCGGGGATAAAGGTGCCTGCCACTGCGTTCAACAGGGTTGATTTGCCCGAGCCATTCGTCCCAATGATGATGAGAAACGAACCCTTCTCCAGCCGCAGCGAGACATCTCGCAAAGCGAGCACCTCGTTCGGTGTGTTGGGGTGGAACGTCTGAGTGAGATTGCAAATTTCTAGCATGTCAGGCTTTGGGAGCGGAAGGTGTGGTGACGGGCTTGATTTTTCGCAGCAGCGCCGGGGCGATGAGCGAGATGAACACAAAGGTCGCGGTTATGAACTTTAGATCGTTAGGATTCAAACCCCAGCGTAATGCAATGGCGACTAACAGGCGAAACAAGACAGATCCCATGATCGTACCTGTGATGAGTAGACTGAGTCGCGAACTGCCTACGAGCGCTTCACCGATAATGACACTCGCCAGTCCCCAAACAACCATCCCGATCCCCATTTGCACGTCGGCGAAACCTTGATACTGCGCTAGCAGCGAACCGGCTAACGCGATTAAACCGTTGGACACCGCGAGCCCTACGATGATGACAAAATCTACACTCACACCAAGGGCACGGATCATCTGAGGGTTGTCGCCGGTAGCTCGCATGGCTGTACCAAAATTCGTCTGAAAAAACAGATAGAGCGCTGCTCCAAGAAAAACGACCAAAACGAAGATGCCCAACAGCATGGATGCATCGCGGAGTCCTACAGTCCAGCCGATAATATCCAACTCACTGTCAAGGTGAAACCATGTGCTACCAATGCTTTCCATCTGACTCAAAAGTGTGGATTCGCTCAGCAAAGGAATGTTGCTCCGCCCCATAACATGCAAATTTACGGAGTACAGGGCGGTCATCACAAGGATGCCACTCAGTAAACCATTGATCTTAAACTTGGTGTGCAAGATTCCTGTGGTCATTCCTGCCAAGGCTCCCGCCCCACAACCTAAAACTGTGGCCATCACGGGGGAAAAATGGTGCACAAGCAGCGTCGCCGTCACAGCAGCTCCGAGTGTGATCGAACCGTCCGCTGTGATGTCAGGGAAGTTGAAAATGCGAAAGCTCAAGTAGACCCCGAGTGCGAGCAGGGCGAGAATCAGACCCATTGTGGTTGCGCTGATGAGTAATGTCATGTGAGCGAGGTTATCTCCAAGTTTGCGCGATCTAAGATGTCCAGCGGCCCGATCCAGCAGGCTCCACGCATCAGCTCAGTCTCACCGACTCCCTCGTACTTGCGATCATCCGCTAACAGATGCATCACATTTCTTGCCGTAGCTGATCCAAACAGACTGTTTATCGTTTCACTGAGACTAAGTGGGCCCTTCGGCAGCGGGCGATAGGGAAACACGGCCGCATGAAAATGCCCCTGCGTCTCCGTACCTAGTCCGAGGGCATGGAAGAAAGCGGCATTCGCGGGCTCCGGTTTTCGAATTGCGAATCCCACAATCACCGCCACATGTCTTTCGTCGGCACGTTCCGATGTAAACGACAACCAGTCACGCACCGCGGGGAAATTAAAAGGCGACTGACCGTTCGCATGAACCGGAGACTGACGAAGTGTTGCCCCGACGAGGCTGGCACTCTCGGCCACAATTGCAAAGCCAACCGCAGATGTGTTTAATTCTTCAAACGCCGCGGCGATGAGTTCGCTCAGCGGAATCACTCCGCGCTCTCCGCCCCCTGCTTCAAATCTCAGCAGTTGCGAAAAACCGCCAGTGGCTG
>Ga0209553_1000399_pt1 | contig 22727 bp, 30 predicted proteins | sample LauGreFBDMM110DN_2_FD_188217 | JGI IMG/M metagenome (GOLD analysis project Ga0209553, IMG submission 188217) | Freshwater lake microbial communities from Lake Michigan, USA - Fa13.BD.MM110.DN (SPAdes) (version 2) | ecosystem: Environmental > Aquatic > Freshwater > Lake | place: Lake Michigan...
TCCAAGAAGCTTTCATCGCTGAAGTAATCAATCTCGGTTTTTCACCTGAAGAAGCCGAAGCATCCGTAAACGCTTTTATAACCGCTGGCGTTCCTCCTATGCTTGCCGTGTTAAAAGGCGAAGCAGAACCAGAAGTAGCCGCAGAACCTGAAGCCGCTGAGCCCCCAGTCGAAGTAGTCGCAGAGTCTGTAAGTGCTAGTTTTAAAGTTCCTGAGACAAGAGTAGGTAAGAAAATTGCAGCTTCAACACAAGCGCAAATTATCGAAGGAATGGATATGATACAAAACGGTTACAAGAAAATCAAGCAAGCAGTCGGAGTCGAAGCAGGCCGTTCAATCGAGTTGAACTTGCCTAGAAAAATGTCAACACAAGATCTAATCAATTTAATTTAAGGATAAAACCTAATGGACAATTTAATCGTAACACAAGAGCAACTTAAAGAAGTTGTAGACCGCAAAGTTGCAGACCAACTTCGCACAATGCATCCAGTAAACAATCCATCACCTGCGAGAGGATTAGTGTCAATTAAAGCCGATCACGATTCACGCCGTGACCAAGCTCGCGTAGTCGCAGATTATATCTTAGCAAAGCATCAAGGCCGCGAAGGTCAAGCCGAAGACATTGCACGCGCTGCAAATAACAAGTACATCACACGCGCTAATTTTAATACAGGCACAGCCGCACAAGGTGGTGCAGCCGTTCCCCAGTTTTGGGTAGAAGAGATCATGTCTTTTGCTGATCAATTTGGTTATACAAGAGCACTTGCAAAGATCTATCCAATGCGCGGTAAAACTGAAAACCTCGTAAGCTCTGGCGCGTTTACAGGCGCGGTTGTAGCCGAAGGTTCTGGCTTGACTTTGACTGACTCAGCAAGTTTTTTCACTGCTACTGCTATGACAGCCCGTAAGCTTGTAGCCGGTGCGATTGTATCCGAAGAGCAGCTTCAAGATGCGACACCTGCATTCTTAGATTATGTCGTAAACGGTTTGGGCCGCGCTCTTGCAGAAACAGAAGACAAGCAGTTTTTCAATGGCGATGGTAATTCCCCTAACTTTACCGGTATTACAGGTCTTGCAGGTACTACAGTTGTACGTCAAGGTGGCTCTAATAGCTCTGGTAAGGATACATTCGGCGAAATCTCATGGACTGACCTTTGGAACTTACGCCTCGGTGTAAATTCCGGCGTTGGTGCTAATGGTGTATTTGTCGTGCCTCAGTCTGTATTTGGATTCTTGATGAAAGAAACAGGCGGAAGCCGTCCGATATTCGACATGATTAGACCTATCGAAATTGCATCTATTGGTTTAACCGCTCTTCAAGGTAATAGCTACTTTACACCTACAGGCCGTCCGATGCATGTAGTGCCAGATTCACTATTCCCAACTTCAGCGGCAAATACAGCATCTGCTTTCTATGCTGACTTTAACCAATTCACTGTTATGGGTGTTCGCGAGGATGTAACAGTTAACGAATACAAAGAGTATTTCGGTGCGACTGGTTTGGGTGGTACTCATCAAAAAGGTATCGAGGTTGTCGAGCGTGTATCTTTCGCGTTCCCAGCTCCAAGTGCTATCGGTGTTCTCAAAACTTCAACAACCTAATTAGGTGATTTATGCTCGTAGATGTAATTCTAATCGAGCCGTATAAAGGCGTATCCGCAGGGTTTGAGACTTCTCTCCCTGCGGCGATTGCCGAGGCTCTTATCAAACAAGGCAAGGCGAAAGATTCAAAGCCCGCGCCTAAAGTAGAAACAAAGAAAATAGGTAAATAACATGCCGTATACAAGTGCAAATCCGAGGGCGTTTAGTGCTCTCATGACCTTTCTTAATTTGGAAGTTAATGGCGACCCGACCTCCGAGGATACGGCGCTTTATACTTGGTATGATTACCTTATAACAACTTGCTATGATGAGGCTGAAGGCTATTGCGGTCAGCCTCTTCGTAGTGGGACGATATATTACCAATTTTACGCCTCAAAGGCTCAACGCGGCCTCGAAGCTAATCACTCATGGAAATATATCCCCTACAATGCAAACACGGCTCTCACGACTTTACAATGGCGTGAGAATGAATTCGGAACCTATGCAAATTTTAGTGCAAGTAACTTCGCATGGAATGCCGAGCCGTATGCTAATTACATAGTCTTTCGAGATAAGACTAATGGACAATTCAAGGCGACGCTAAGCACTGGTTATTCAGATGCGTCAATGCCATATACAATATTGCAAGGAATAGCCGAAATGGTCACTCTTGCATACAAGCAATCGCCTCAAGGCGGTAATTGGTTTGGACTCAATTCGGTATCTACAGGCGGCGCGGGACAAAGTGTGTCTAATTCGCTGAAAACCGATATAGGATGGCATAAGTACTTCTCTCAATTCGTTATACCAACGGTGTAATAATGATCAGTAGCGAAGCTTTAAAAGGCATTCTACGGCCTGTTATTCTTAAGAGCTTGGAGCGCATGCCGTTTGTCATGCAAGCGTATATCGGAGCTAATATGGAAATGAGAGGAGCGGCCGATAGGATAGCACCTTCGACAAGTTCAAAGCTCGCAGTAAACTCGGGTACTCTCTTTCGTAGTTTCTCAAAAGGTCAGCCCGGTAATGTTTTCAAAGTCTCACAAAATGGAGATAACTTTGAAGTAGAATACGGGTCAGACTTGCCATACGCAAGAGTCCAAGAGTTTGGCGGTTTTATTGCAAGCAAAGGACGTATGCATAAATACTTTTGGGCAAAATTTGCAGAGACTAAACAGCCGTATTTTAAAAATATTGCTTTAAGTGTGCAAAAGAAAGGCGGCGTAAAAATACCCGCCCGTCCATACTTTACACCTGCAGCCGATAGACTTAGAAATGATACCAAGTTCGCAAGCGATATAAAACAACAAGTCATAAACGGAATACAACAATGGCAAGAGAATCAGCGGCGATCAAATCCATAGCAGATAGACTTCGCACAATGAGCGGAGTCAAAGTCTATGACCAAGTAATGCTAGACAAATGGAATACTTACCAATTCCCTTTTGTCGGTGTTTTGTCAGGCGCTGACGCTCGCGAAGTAATTGGACTCGAAGACGATTCAGCCTTTGCAAATAAGGGCACTTTGGATATGTATTTGCTTGTCGGAGTGCAAGTAAAAAAGAACCCAACGGCAGGCAAGGCTAATTTACGCGAGGCGCTTGCTGACTTATGCGAGTCTATCGAAAACAAGCTTACAAATTACAAGCCGGATATCTATGAGTCCGATTATGAACGTACCTACTTTGCGCCCGTGCATTTTATCGACTCGCAAGCGGTCACGTTTAATGACGATGAGACAAAAGGCATATCCTTTATGACATTTAGAAGCGTATATTACAGAGGAGATCTATGAAGTTAAGTGCATGTGTAATCTTTCAGGATGGAGATGACCTGAAAGGATGGAGAGATTCTTTACCGAGTGAAAATGTCGAAGTCGTAGCACTTCGCACGGCGGTAAATCCGAAACTTAAAGAGCCTGTTTTTCAAGAAGTCGGTCGCATTGATGATCATATAGTTTTGTCATGGGAATATCCAGACTTCGAAGAGTGTTTTGACTTCAGTTATTGCAGAAATAAACTAGATGAGTATGCGACTGGTGACTGGATATTACAAATGGACTCAGACGAGCGCCTTGCAAGCCCACATGATGAGTTCTGGCAATATATTGACGAGCTAGATAATAGCGAAGCGGTCGCGGCTTACTTGAGTATAGCAGGTTGCAATAATGATCTTGATCCGCAATATGAGCACATACGAAAGAGGTATAATATACCGGCAATGCGATTACACCGCCGAAGCGCGTTTCTCAAATGGCAAAGAATATGCCATGAGACGCTCGAAGTCGATCCGAATGGCACTATAATAGCCGATACGGATATTCTATTATACCACAAAGGATATAGCCAAGACACTGAAGTCTTGATGCAAAAAGCAGAACGGAACGGCGGGCTAATGGTAAGAGAATATACACGCGATAAATCACAAAGAAACTGGGATTATTTAGTAAACACTTTCTCATATTTAAAACAATTAACAAAAAGGTAATATCATGGTAGTAGGTGGCGCTAATCTTAGCGTATTTTACACAGCAAACGAACTCGGGACAGCTCCAACAGTAGGAGCAACCGCGTTGCACTCAATGAAGCGCAAGATCAAGACTTCATTGACTCGCACGACATTCACAATCGATCAAAACGAAGACAATCCGGAACTTACTTCGTTCCTTGAAAACTATGCTCCGGTCACATCGGTAACTGCAGACCAAGGCGAATACGAAGACGGGACAAAGTTTAACTCTTCTCAAGCGACAAGCGATACACTTTTGCAAATCGTGTACGGTGGTGTCGATACTACTCTAAACAAGCGTAAAGTAGTTTTGATGCTTTGCAAACTTCAGCAAGATTCGGGCGCGTTTGACCAAGAAAGCGGTAAGTACACAAAGCCAAAAGTAGGCGGCGATGTGGTAAATAATGATACTGATCTAGTTATTGCAGCAACTTACTTCTTGACTACTCTTGTAAGCGGTGCGACTGCGGTCACAATCCCTTCAAAGATTGGTTATAAAGAGATCTGGTTTACAGCGCCATAATTCATACGGGGCGGGCAAAACCCGCCCCCTTATTTTTACTAAGGAGAAAGCATGAAATTATATCTAAACGAAACAGCTCACGAAGTAGCACTTTATACAAAATTGACCCCCGCTCTTTATGACAAGGTTACACCACTTCTCTCAGAACTTGCAAATACAAAAGGCGCACAATCAGCCGCCGAATCCGAGATAATGGAGAAAGTATTTAGCCGTGAGAGCCTTGCAAAAAAGATAGACTTAACAAAGGGGCAAGACGCATTTAAAGACATTATGCAAGAGTTCGAGTTCCAAGAAATTGTAAAGACTGCATATTTGAAAGTCCGAGCAAATCTATTTGAGCTAATCAATGTCGATGAAACTACAATACCCAAAGTATTCCAATTTGTCAAAGCCGTAATAGATGAAAGCAAAGTGCAAAATACAGAGCTTTTGACTGGTATTCAGTCCGAGCAAGATTCGGAATTTTGGAATAACCAAGACTTAGACGGGATACTGGACTCACTAAAGTTTTTTCGTGAAACAGTATGCCGAAGAGTCCGCATTATGTGAGTATTATCTCGAGGACTTGACGGTATTTAACGACCCAGATGATGACGACTTCGAAGAGACGGACGGAGATGAGAGTGCGTATTACCTTGGCGAAATTGTAGGCTCTTACTGGATATTCAAAGGCGTTGCAGGCGGCGATCCCGCAGCGTATCTGAGACTTTATTACGATACACCCCGTGTGGATGTAATCCGTACTTATGCCTATACAATAACCTATCACAAAGAACGCCGCAAATTGGAGCACAGAATCAATGGCCGATGATATCAAAATTAAACTAGGACTGGATATTGCAGATTTAATTCAAGGTCTCAATAAAGCGATTGCAGATTTGAATAAGTTGATTGTAGTCGCAGATAAAGCAGATGCTGAAGTAAGTCAAATAGGCAATGAAAAAGTAGAAGTAGATACTACAGAGGCTGTAAATAATCTTGAGAAATTATCCAATAAAACGGAGGAAACTTCAAAAGGTTTTAGCGGTTTTGCAGCGGGCTTTGGTGGTGGCCTTGCAGCGTCTGGTTTATCTATGTTATCGGAAGGCATTGTATCAATTGCGGGCAAAATAAAAGACGGCGCTCTTGCGGCTGATGAGTTTGGAGATACATTAGAAGTCGCATTCACTCAACAAGGTATCGCAGATGTTGAAGGTGAGATAAATAAAGTTAGAACCTCTACTCTTAACTTAGCAAATGACCTAGGACTACCAACTGAAAGGACTCGCGAACTTGCATCTACAGTCGCTACTATGGGTGGAGTCGCTGGTAGTCAAGCAGAGGAACTTACAAAGCTCTCTGCAGGGCTTGAAGTGTTCTCAGGTGGTGCTGTAAAAGGCGAAGCCGTTGCACTTGCATTCTCGAAAGGCCTTGCAGATCCGGAAGGCGCGGCCGCTATCGAAAAACTAGCCAAGAAATACCCTCAACTTGCAGAGACTTTGCGCTCTAATATCGAACCCGCCGAAAAAATGAGACAAGCAAATCTATTGTTAGGTGATTCTTTCAAAACGGTAGCGGATCAACAAGGCGATGCAGGCGGAAGTATCAATAAACTTCAGAATCAATTAGGAGAAGCGTTCCAAACTATTGGAGCTGGTGTTTATGATGCACTAGGGCCAATCATATCAGACCTATTACCTATACTCCAAGAAGGCATACCAAAGGCAATGGCCTTCATGATACAAGCATTTGGGACAATCCAAACGGCATTAAGTACTGTATTTGGAGTAGTGCAACCAGTCTTGTCATTCATGTATAACAACTTTGATGCAATATCGAAAGTTGTCGGAGTGGCCGCTATTGCTTTTACTGCATATTCAGTAGTTACAGCTACAGGCGCTGCAGTTACGGCGGCCTATGCAGCCGTGCAAACTGCTTTAGGAGGCTCAATATCAATTGCAACCGTTGCGCAATATGCATGGAATCTTGCAATGTCTCTTAATCCTATTGGAGCGGTCGTAGCAGCTCTTGCACTTTTAGGAGCTGGTATATATGCAGTTACTGACGCTCTTAGTGTATCAGCCGAAGAGACTCGCGAGCAAGCCGAAGCCAATGTAGAAATGATAAAAACTCAAAAAGATGCAAACGAAGAGCAAACAAAAGCAGTCCAAAGTACAAAGACAATGGCTGAAGAGTTCTTGAACTTATCTAAAAAGAAAAAGCTCACTGCAGATGAAACCAAGAGACTAAAAGAGTTAAACGGCGAACTTAATAAAGAGTATCCTGACCTCGTTAAGAATACTTCAAGCTATAAGGATAATTTAGACGGTGTTGAATCAATTGCAAATAGAGCTGGAAAAAGCTTAGATAATTTATCCGAACAATCTATAAAACTTGACAAAGCGTTGCAAAAAGCAAACCAGACTTTAGCATTTTCGAAACGTAATGAGTCACTTGAAGCTCTTGCTGATGAACTAAACAATGTTTTTGGAGTAGCACAATCAGTTGAAGCTAAAGCTGGTGCAGCTTTTGCAACTTCTTTATATTCAGCTACTACAGCAGAGCAGGCTGGTGATGCATACTCAAAAGCTATAGCGAATATCCAAAATCCTAAAGCACATACCGCTATAACCGCTGCATATAATTCACAAATAGCTGCTTTGTCTGCCTTCAAAACTAAAGCTGAAGAGGTTGTCGTAGTTAATAAAAAGATTGCAACTTCAACTGCTAAAACAGGTGGCGGAACCGCAAAAGAAGTTGCAACGGATCTTGAAAAGGCAATAGCGGAATATCAAAAATATTACTTAAAACTAGAAGTCGAAAGGACTGCATATAATTTGACTTTGGAAGGTTCCGAAGATGAGCAATCAAAATTAAAAGAACAAAGACTTAAAGACGATGCCAAACTTCAACAAGCACAGTTAAACACAACATTTGCAAAAGTAGCAGGAACTAAATACCAAACAAAATTATCAATTGTTGCAAATGTTAATAGAGATGAAAGCGAAGATAACGTCAAAAAAGCATATCAAGATATATTCAAAAAGAATAAAGATATATTAGATAAAGGTTCGGCTATCAAACCAACTGTTGACAAAGACGCTGCTAAAGATGTAGAAGATTTTTACAAAAAGTTAGCTGAATCAATTGGCGAACAAACCAAAGGAAACGCAACTCTTATAAAAGAAATCATTCCAGAAATTGGAGCTTTGACTAACCAAGAACTGCAAGAAGTAACAGGAAATATTACGCAATTACAGGACGTTATTCAAGGCCAATTGCAAGCTCTAAGAGACCAACTTGCAGCGGCTCAAATTGCAGGGGCTGACAAAGCAGCGGAACTATTTCAAAAGCAAATTGATGAACAACAAAAGAACTTAGACGCACTAAGATTAGCAGATGAAAATTATAGAGATAAAAGTCAAGAATCAATCAAGAAAAACACGCTTGAATATCAAGTCAGTACAGCTTTGCAAACTAGCATGCTTGATGTATTTAACTCGGACAAAATCCGTAAGGAGAAAGAGGCAAACGATAAGATACGTGAGGAACGCCTCGGAGCTTTAAACAGCGAAGAGGACGATATTACAAAGAGCCTTGCAAAGCGAGAAATTAGCTTTGAGGATTATGCCGCTAAGATTGCAGATATTGACGCGCAAAGAAAGCAAGTCGAAGAGCAAACCGAAGTAACAGCCTTGCAAAGGCTCAAAACAGTCGGAGATCAAACAGCCGCGAGCGTATTCAAATCTCAGTCAGAGATATTTAAGAAAAACGCCGAAGGCATGGAAGGCAATCAAAAAGTATTTAACGAGTTTGTCGGTCAGACGCTTGCTAGCTTTGGAGAACTCGCAGCTTCAGGTAAAGCAACCCTAGCAGACTTTGGCGCTGCAGTTGCAGGAGCCGCTTTTGATGCCGTAGCCAAAATGATACCGTCTTTTGTCGTAGGTATTCTAGGTAGTTCAATTACAACACTCGGGCCGATATTCGGGCCACTTGCAGCGGCTGCTCTTACAGGTACTTTATATGGCTTGCTTGGACTTGCAAGAAGCGCGGTAGGCTTCAAAGACGGGGTCGTAGGACTCGAAGGCCCGGGAGATGAAAGAAGTGACTCTATTCCAGCATGGCTATCGAAAGGAGAGTCGGTTATCACCGCGCCGGGAACTAAAGCAAACCGCGAAGAGCTCGAATGGATGAATAACAACCCCGGAATGAGTATCAAAGATTACTTTACTTCAAACGGGCCGCAAGTTCGATACTCAGTGCAAGAGGATGGCAAACTAATTGCAGAGGTTCGAAAGCTTCGCGAAGAGACGCGCGGGCTTGGTAAGCAAATCAATCGTAATACTCATGTAGAAATAAGCGGCTCGCTTATAGCCGATAATAACTCAATCAAGGCCGTGATCGAAAGAGACCGCCGCCGTAATGCAAGGAGAGGGTAAATATGGCTTGGAAATATTGGGTAAAATTTGAAGGGTCAGACGATTCGACCTTTGCAGGAATAAATACTCTCGGAGTCGAGCTACCGATATTCGGTATTTTGCCTACTTTTACTGTAGAGTCATCGAATGAAGTTAGTATGAGTGGAACGGAAATAGGACAGCGCCGGATTAGAGTAGCACTCGAAGTAGACTGCATTCCGGTAAGTACATGGGACTATGGCACGGTAAATAGTGATAATGTTTATTACCTATTGCAAATAATTCTGCAAAAGAAATACACTCGCATAGTAGAACCGACCGCGCCGTATCAAATTCCTGAAAGATATCAATCTACAAGCTCATTCACTTACTCAAAAGCTCTTATTCCTTTTGTCTTCGCACGGTGCGACTTCAGTAATGAAAAACAGTGGGCTTCAGGACTCGAAAAATTTACTATCACCTGCTATCGTAGGGACTTGATCTAATGGCATTAACAAACCAAAGATTTATAACTACTTGGACTAGCGAAGACTCCATTCAATGGCGTATGTATATTATACCAAGTAGTGTGAATTATGTGACCGGTGGGACTTCGACAAATGTAACACTCCCTACCGAGTTCCTTTTGCGTGATATGTCACTTGATACCGAGCTTGGAAGTATTCCCGCCGGACTTGTTAGCCAAGTACTCAAGATAAATGTCAATATAGCCGCTTTGCAGGGCACTCAGGCGCTCAATGATCTAAGAGCCGACCTGTTACGCGGAACGACCACAAAACGCGTGCCTTTGAACGCGGACGGCTCGGAGTATTTAGCATCGGACATTCCTAATCAAGCTGAAAGACAATTTGACGCGTTTAATACTTTTGTTTTGCAATATAACGACGGCTCTGGATACAAGACCGCGTTTATTGGATGCCAAAAGTACAGCGCGGAAAATGAACTCGAAATAACCTCGCTTGATAATGTGATAACATATAGCATTGAGATATATGATATATTTCGATGCATAGGAGAAATCGTAAATCAAGATGTATGGGTAAAAGCGCTAAAACCTACGACCGATACGGTCGCATGGAATGCAAGTTTTTCGACTGGTGAAGGAGGTACTTTAAATGCAATAGAAATAGGGGAGGGTTATGAAAACTATATCTTTGACTCTGACCCGTTTTATGCAGTAGATAAATTAGATGGCAATAGCTACTTTCATATACAGTTATTTACGCGCCTTACAACTAAAATAGGCACGATGTACTCTGCATATATGAGAGCAATAACTCAAAAACTTAGCTCTTCATTTGTAGCCGCTGACTTCTTTACTAAGACCCTTGTTTTTTATAAGAATCAGTCGCAAACTGGAATAGCGCCTTATTTGCAGTATATCTCGGAAATATGGTCTAATATTGAGGGCACTTTGACTCTTGTCGGAGGCGCTCATATTGATCCTAAGATGTTTGGAAAATATACAAACTTTTTTGAAGTGTATAAAAACATAGTGGAAGGTTCTATCGAAACGCTCCGAGCTTTGTACACTTTTACAAGTGGAAATCCCGACGCTTATACGGTCACAATGGTAGCAGATAATCCGTATCCTTTTACGCCGTTTGTAACTTTCGATCAAGACAATACATATAGCTCGGTCAAAATCAAAATGCTATCCGAGGGACTTAACCAAGTCAATGTAGATATATCGACAATCAGCGGCGAACAGGATACGACTGAGTATGGATTCGGTAAGCAAGGGACAAGCGGTGATAATAGCAAAGACTTAAATATCATGTTTCACAATTTGCCGATAATTACATATCGTAATAGCTACAATACAGATGGTCTAAATTCATGGTTTAGAAATACTATAAATGCCGGATATTTGCTATCTTTTGAATCTCCTGAAACAGGTAAATTAGATTTAAAAAAAGTAAATACACTTTGCTCGGTATTTTTCGCAGGCGAAGACTTTGCACTTGCAGTGCCTAGTAATCCATATGACCAGTTACCGGAATATCAAATGATACTCGAACAACAAGAGTCAGGAATCGGACGCACTATATCCGAAGCTCTTGTTTACTTTCTCGGAAGGGCAACGCAAGCCGAGGCTAGTTTAACTACTAACTTTACAACCGCTAAGACTAACGATGTAGGCAAAAGATGTACTATCGATCTTGCAGACTATAATACGCTCTTAGAATCAATTTACGGCGGACCTACGGCTCTTGCAGTCCTAATAAGTCACTCGCATAAAATATATGAAGGCATGTGCGATATTACAATACGAATAGACGGGGAACCTGAATAATGAAATTTAACGAGCCCGTAAAACCCGCTGGTATTGGACGCAAGCAAGTAGCATTTGAAATAGGCAATAATCCGAGCGCGCTTACTCTTATTCAAGACCAAGATAATGACGGCAATAATACAAACTCGCAAACAAGCCAAGACGAGGCCGTACTTGCACAAGCCGTAAAAAGTGCCCGCGTAATTGCTTACAGCGCTTCTAGCTCTGCAATTAGCAATAATATGAATGAAGTGTGGGGTATTAAGACCGTAGTTCCATGGGAGCATGCAGTCGTAAGCAATTTAGGCACTAGCCGGATTAAATGGGAATCAGACCCGCGGAATGAAGCCTATGGAATTAATACAAGTCTAGCATATATCGACACTGCAGATCCGACCATTATAAGAGTACGAAAAAAAGGGTGGTATCTCGTAAATGTGATATTTTTACAAACTGAATGGTATCATACCAACTCGATATATTATCTTGCAGCTCTACCAGTTGACCAGCCCGACTCAGGCTATCCTATGCAAGATGTATGCATATCGGATACTTACCCCGTATTACGCCTCTCGACGCTTATCGGAGTTCCGGGTGGTAATAACTTAGGCAAGCCAAGCTCCGGTATTAGCTATCTTGACGGTGGATTTACAATAGAATTTAGAAGCAATAACCCCGGTCACGGTTCCGTATTATACCAGCTTGATGATGACAATGTCGAGGCGCAACTTCAGATAATTTGGCTAAGACCTTTCGAAGACGAAAATACTTACAACTTTGCATAAGAGATACAAATGGAATTTTATACAGGACAAACAGGGCAGGATCGAGTACTAAGAGCTATAGACTTTGGTACTCTCGATACCGCTGCATACGCTGCAAATGATATACTAACATCTGGAGCTATTGCAGTCGATGCGGCTCGCTTTTTTGGATTCTCGGGCACTATAGACCGCATAATCCTAAAAGAAACAAGCTCAGGAACTCTCCAGAAACCCGCGCTTAGACTTTGGCTATTCGGTAGTGCTATCACACCCGCCGCGAGAAACGCCGCGCAAGCCTTTACAAGTGATCAATTTGATTTGCTTGTCGGTTATATTGATATTGCCGAAGCTGACTGGGTAAATGGCGCGACCGGCGTTTGCACATTGCAAATAACCCCGAATCTTAATTACGCTTTGCAATCTACAAGCAAGACTTTGTATATCGTGCCAGAGTGCAAGTCAGTGGATACATTCGCCGCAAGCGCGACTATCAAAGCTCAGTTAGTCCTGAGACGCGACTAATGGTAATACGCATTACGGACCCAAAAGAAGAGCGAGCTATCAGGGCCTATGCAATACTTAAAAGACTACCAATAAACAAAGCCGTATCTTTGGCCGTAAAAGAATGCGAGCAACTTCTTATGGCTCAAGGTGAAATAGCTACTTGTAAATTCATGCTAAAAGTTATGAAGGAAGAGTACTATAATAAAAAGCCCTGAAAGTCATACACATTCAGGGCTCTAGCTCTGGGGGGAGTTACAAGATACGGCTATTGTGGGCCGCTGAGTGCAATATACAAAATTTACCGAAATAAAAAAGGCTACCTTCCCCGGGTAGCCTTTTTGCACGCAAATGCTATAAGTATTTGGCCACCTGCAAAATAAAGCATGATGACATACAAATATAGTAAAATGATCCAAATAGAAATACATAAAAAAAACGGCGAATCTTACCGCGCCGCCGTGCCCTCTTTGCAATCAGTGCAAAATCTTGCCGAAATATCTGCTATTAGTAAGATATTTATTTTTGCCATAACTCCTCGCGAATTCAATTACTTAGGCTCTTTAGACCTACCTAGTAAAATAAAAATAATTAGATAAATAAAAAAAAGACTTGACATGTATTATTTTTGTTCGTAAGTTCGCACCGTAATAAACAACGCACTAACAAACGGAGAACGGACATGACAAACGCAAACGAAATCGAAATAAACGTAAGTGAGGTTGACCGCATAACAGGTCTAAGCGAATGGGATTCAATACTTAGCAATTTTAAAAATTGGGAATTAACAGACGACGAAATTAATGATGTAGTCAACGGCAAAACAGTTAAGTGTATATCACCGAACGGTCGACGCATTATATGGATAACAAAGAAAGGAATGGCATAATAAACAAACGGGGGCTACGGCCCCCACTATTTACACTTCAAGGAGCGAAGGCATGAAACTCAAACCACACAAAATTTACAACTCTTTTGCCGAGGCAATGGCTGCAATCTTCTTGCACCCCCCTGGCGAAGCTCAGGTAATGCCGTACAACGGCAAATGGATAATCTTAACAAGGAGCGCAAAATGAAGCCCGAAACCAAGCGCGCCGTATTCGAAATGGCCGTCGGACTTGTCGGCGGTCTATTCATAAGCTATTTAATTGTCTACTCTATCATTAATGGACTCGTAAGATGAAAAAAAGATTTGAACTCAAACTATGGCATATGACCGTAATTATGCTTTTTGCTCACTATGTAATACAAAGATTCGAAATGCACATGTATGGAGCTTTGCAGTGAGTGACTGGCTGACTATTCGTGAGGCCGCCGAATTATTCCAAGTATCGCGAAGACTCTTGCACTATATGGCAATAGGACGGCCTGCAAGCAGTGTACGAAACGAGAAAGAGGCGGTACTAAGACAAGTAAAGCACGTGCCATACGGACAAAAGACAATGTATCTATTAAATTATAACGAATTAAAAAGAATACTAGGAGTAAAGAGATGAGACTAATCACACAAAACGGCGGAATGACTGTAAACGGGCTAAATGTCCTAATCTACGGCGATCCCGGAATCGGTAAGACCACACTCGCGAACACCGCGCCTAATCCAATTGTGCTAGACTTCGACCGAGGGCTTCATAGATCCTCACTACTCAAGAACGGTCTGCAGTTTGAATCATGGCAAGACTTGATTAATAACAAGGCAGAACTGGACTCAATCCTTGCAAAACATGATACGATTATTATCGATACGGCCGGAACTGTTATTGAATTAATGCAAATGCACTTAATAGCTAATAATCCGGGCTTTTTACGCAATACGATCAAGTTATGGGGCGAAACAAAACGAACCTTTCAAGAGTTTTTTACTCCGCTCAAATTGAGTGGTAAAAATGTCGTATTTATTGCACATGCAAAAGAGAAAGAAGAAGGCGATATGAGAATTAAGAGGCCATTGATTCCGGGCGCAAGTTATGACCTACTTATGCAGTCATGCGACCTCGTAGGCTACTATACGACTCAAGGTAATAAGAGAGTTTTGACCTTTGACCTTAGCGATTCAATTGTGGCTAAAAACTGCGCGCAAATACCTCCAGTACATGTTGACGGCTTGCACTCTATGACTACTTGCCTAACTGATATCTTAGAACATACACTAACTGCAATAAGCAGACGCTCCAAAGAGCAAGAGGCTGCCATAGCGTTGGTAAGCGAGTGGAGCGAGAAAGCAAAAGCCGCAAAAGATGCTAATAAGTTTGTAGCAGAACTTAGCAAAGCAGGTCTTGAGGATGCTTTGAAGCGCGCTGTTTGGGCTTCAGTCGTAACTACATTCGGCGAGCGTGGCTTGCAATGGAATAAAGAAAGCGGTAAGTTTGAAGAGGTGGGGAGATGATAGAATATGCAACTGAAACAGAAAGATATTTAGATCAAAGGCGTAAAGAACTAGAAAAAGAACAAAATACTTTTTTTAAAGCTTATGCAATAGTAAATGAGCCTATTTTTGAAAGGCTAGATCTTTTGTGGGATAGATGCGAATGGTTAGAAAAAGAAATAGAAAAACTAAAAGGAGAAAGATCATGACTAATACCTTTGAAGTCTGGGGCGCATTCGATGAAGACGATGTGCTCCTAGATTACTCACTCTTTGAAGAGGATGTTAGAAAGTGGGCTTATGACCGGTTCGAGAAAGAAATGGTAAGCATAGCAAAAATGACAATACACCAACGCGAACAAGTGAAGATTCGCAATTTAAAAGACCCGTATCAGGAGATGATAGATGAGTAAAACCGCAATGCAGACCCTACGGCAATCACTCGACTTCGCATATTACGAGGCTTCAGTGAGTCGGACTCCAGGCGAGGTATTATCTCAGGTAAGATTCCAAACAGTTGACTTAATTGCAAAGGAACGCGAGCAAATTATTAGAGCATTCGAGGCGGGCGCAAAACTCAAAGAAGCATGCACGCCGGAAGCGTATTACAAGCTGGTATATGGAGCTGAAGAATGCTAAAAATTAGTGCAACCCAGCTCGAATCTTACCGCCGCTTCATAGACGGCCTAATTACAGTCGAACAGTTCGAACGCTCACTCCTAAGACTCGATCCGCCTAATGCAATGATGCAAAGAGGTATAGAGTTTCACGAAATGATGCAAACCGACTATCCTATGGAGTTCGAGGGTCAGTTTAGCAATAACTGCATTATCAATGCACGTAATTGCATGGATTACCGCTCGCGAGTATTCGAGTACAAAGTCCGCCGCGTCTTCCGTACTCAGTTCGGTGATATATCAGTTACCGGAGTCGCAGACCAGCTTATCGGACTCGATGTCGTGGAAATCAAAACTAAGTATAGTGCGATAAGTTTTGATGCATATTACCAATCTTTACAATGGCGTGTATATTGCGAGCTATTCAATTCTCCGTATGTCCATTATAAGATATTCGAATTCGATTCACCTGAAGCAGTGGACTTTAAAAACAAAGTAGAATACTCGTTCCCAAGACCTACTTATAATTACGAATATGTGCGAAACATGATACACTATTTGCATGAGTATATCTTAGTTCGAGGCCTTGATAAAGAGAATGTTTTGCAATTACAAGAAGGAGTAACAGCATGAAAATTAAACCGCTATACAGCGAAGTCTCAGGAATATACACTCCATTCGTTCCCGGTGTCTCACTATCCGAGCAATTACGAGAAGAGCGTAAAATAATTGAGGAGTCTGCAACCGACTACCAAAAGAAAAAAGCAAAAGTACTCGAGTCCGATAGAAAACAAGGCATAACACCCGTAACAATAAAATTACCGATTGATATGGCCGCCCGGTTCCGTAAACTTGCACAAATTCAAGGAATACCACAAAGAGAGCTATTCCGTAGAGCGCTTACTAAATACTTTAAAGATTTCGAGGATATAAAATGAATTACGCAGAGTTTCTTGAGTCTAAGAAGCATAGTTCTATAGATTATGGCATTGATACTAATTACATTACTGAATGTATGTTTGACTATCAAAAGTATGTATCGGAATATGCTATTAAGAAAGGTAGATGCGCTGTATTCTTAGATACAGGTCTAGGCAAAACGATAATAGAGTTAACCATTGCAACTAATTATGCAAGAGCAACCAATAAGGCCGTATTGATTATTACACCGCTTGCAGTCGCTTTTCAGTTTATCAAAGAAGCTGAAAAGTTTGGGATAGATGATATTGAGTATAGCAAAGATGGTAACTTTAAAAGTAAGATAGTAGTATGCAATTATGAAAGACTTGAAAATTTTGATTCAAGTAAATTTGATTGCGTTATTCTTGATGAATCTAGTATCTTAAAAAACTTTGAAGGCGCTACAAAAAATCTTATTACAGCCTTTCTTAAGAAAGTAAAATATAGATTTTTATTTACCGCGACTCCGAGTCCTAATGATTACATAGAACTCGGTACTAGTTCTGAAGCTCTTGGATATCTTGGCTATATGGATATGCTTACGAAGTTTTTTAAGAATAATGCAAGTAGCATAGACATAAGACACGCCGGATGCGAATGGTATTTAAAAGCACACGCCGAGAAAGACTTTTGGAGATGGATAGCATCTTGGAGCATCTCAATGCGAAAACCTTCAGACTATGGATTCAGTGATGACAAACATACTTTACCGGAACTATTCGAAACGGAAACTATTATCGAGAATCGCGATCCGCTTGCTATCGATGGTCAAAATACAATGTTTGCAATGCCGGCTACAGGATTCAAAGAGATTAAAGCCGAAGTAAGAGCAACTCTTAATATGCGATGTGAAAAAGCTGTACAAAAAGCAAATAGTCATCCATGTTCTGTTTACTGGGTTAATCTTAATGATGAAGCTAGTCTTATCGGAGAACTTGACAAAACAGCACTCGAAGTCAAAGGTAATATGAATATAGATAAGAAAGAAGAAATACTACTCGCTTTCAGCGCTGGTGATATCAAAAAACTTATCACAAAGACTTCGATAACTGCATTCGGTCTTAATTGGCAGCACTGTAATCATACTACATATTTTCCTACTTATTCATACGAGCAATACTACCAAGCTATTCGACGCTTTTGGAGATTTGGACAAAAGAGACCAGTATATGTAGATCTTATTTTGTCGGATGGTCAGACTAGAGTTATGGAGAGTCTCATGATAAAAAAAGAAAGAGCTATAGAGATGTTTAATAATCTTACTCAGCAAACTAGTCAAGACTTTACAATCCAAACAAAAGAATTTAATAAAGAAATTTCATTACCATCATTTATTTAATATCATGATAAAAGAACAAGTCGTAACTGAAGAATATGCAATTTATAATTCTGATTGCATGTATGTATTACCAACTTTACCGAATGATTCTGTAGATTTAAGCGTATATTCGCCGCCTTTTGCAGGACTGTATAATTACAGTTCTCATGAGAACGACTTTAGTAATTGCGAATCTCGCGACCAGTTTTTACAACAATATGAATACCTAGTCCAAGAAATATCAAGAGTAACTAAGCCTGGTAGAATCACTGCAGTGCATTGTACGGATGTTTTCAATAACAAGTGCTATCTATGGGATTTCCCTAATGAGATTATTAGAATACATGAGAAATACAATTTTCATTATCGCAATCGTATTACAGTTTGGAAGGAGCCTCTTAAAGTACGAATGCGTACAATGGTACAATCTTTAATGCATAAATTTATTGTAGAAGATTCTACAAAATGTTTTACAGCAATGCCGGATTATGTATTGATATTTACTAAGGCTGGTGAGAATCAAGTACCAGTTACTCATCCATGCGGACTTACTGAATACTTTGGAGATACCCCTTTTTTAGAAGCTCACAAAGAGACATACGGAAATTACAAAGACTTCAAAAAGAAATGGCAAGACTATAACGGCGATCCTTCAGGTAATAAACTTTCTCATTTAACATGGCAAAGATACGCGAGCTCTGTATGGGATGATATTCGTATAGATAATGTATTGCCTTTTAGAGACTCAAAAGATGAAGACGATGAAAAACATGTACACCCTCTACAACTTGATGTAATTGATAGAATAGTAGAACTTTACAGCAATCCACGCGAAGTAGTACTTACTCCATTTATGGGAGTCGGATCTGAAGTATATTCTCCTGTATCTCTTGGTCGCAAAGCAATCGGAATAGAATTAAAAGATAGTTACTTTAAACAAGCTATACTAAATCTAAAAGAATCAAATAATAGATTCAAAGACAAAATGCAAGAGGAAATATTTGCATGAATCACAATATTATATACGACGAGGGGGATGGCTTAGCCTCCTCCTTGGTCAAAGGCAAGCCTCTAAGTCAACAACTTCGAGAGGAACGCGAGGAACTCGAACGCAAAACCAAACAAGCAATAAACACTAAGAATAAAATAGCAGATTATTACTTTGTAAAACAAAAAAGAGCTCAACTTCATAGGCAAAAACCAGATCTAAATACCAAGTCAGGTTACTTTATCGCACGCGGGAAAAACTACGAAGCCTTTATGCACATTGCAGAAATGCCCGGGCTTGAAGACGAAGTACTCAAATACTATGCGACAAGTTACAAACTAACCGATAAATATAGATTCCAAGAGCTTATAGATGCAAAGCGTATGTTTATATTCTTTGCTACAACATATCTTAAACTTACCTCTTTTGTAATAGCCAAGTACTTAAATTTGCACCGCTCAACTTTGTCGCATCATGTATATGCCGCAATGGACGAAATAGACATGTATCCACAATTACAAACAATAGCACGATCAATAGACTCTTACCTCTGGAGGCGAAGTGAACAACTTAGACAAACAAACAACACTTGAAGTCGGATATTTTATTGAGGAGAAAGTATGTCCTTACATCCGATCGGTCACATCAGTGACCTCGCGCAAGATACAAACCCTAAGCCGCTGGCTACGCTACCGCTTTCAGCGCTTCTTAAAATAGAACGCGAGGAGTTATTTGGAAATCTAACAAAAAAGCCCCGCGGGCGTGTTCGAAAACTGAACACGGAAATCTTACACGAGATATCCGAGCGGGTTATTAAAGTAGTTGCAGAGTATTACGGCGTATCAATTCAACATATACACCAGCATCAAAGCTTCGCAAGGCATGTAGCAATTACAATGTGCTATAAAGACTTTAACTTTACTATGGAAAATATCGCTTTGGTATTTAATTGCTCGCGGAAATTGCCTATAATTGCAGCCCGTAATATCAAACATGAACGGATACTAGATCCGGATTTTAATGAAATCTACTTACAACTTATTCGCAAGGCCAAAGCATGAGTATCACTATCTCTTTTTTTACATCCGCAAAGCATAACAAAGCCGCTAAGGCTATAGATTTTGACTTCTTTCTACAATCAGTGGAAAACGGTACATGGCAAGATGACGTACTCAAGTATCGTAATCATCCAATAGATAAAGACCGAGCTAATTTTAAAAGCAGTCTTCCGGCTATAACTCCTTCAGGTAAGTTTGCAGAACGCAAATCCGAAGCGCTCGAAGCTCACTCTGGTATAATATGTATGGATATCGACGACAAAGATAATCCAGATATGCAAATAGAGCAACTTCATGCAGACCCGTATGTATATGCTTACCACCGCTCAGTCGGAGGATATGGATACGCCGTGTACTTTTTTATCGAACCTACTAAGCACTTAGAATCTTTTAAAGCGATCGAGAAACACCTGGCCGATAATTATCACCTTATTTGCGATCCGGCTTGCAAAGATATCTCACGACTTCGCTTTGTATCATTCGACCCGTATCTATACAAAAGAGAAGGCAAAACTAAAGTATTTAAAAAATACCTAAAAAAAGAAAAAACAGGAACTAATAGATATTATCCACATACTGAGTCCGATATCGATTACATTCTTACGCAAGTGTGCTCGCGTGGTATCGACTTAACTAATAACTCGTACTTTGAATGGCTTCAGATCGGTTTCGCTCTTGCAGGCCACTACGGCGAAGCCGGCCGTACTTATTTCCACGCAATATCTCAACAAAGCGAAAAATATGACTCAGATACATGCGACTTTAAGTATGACGAATGCCTAAAAACTGGCAATGGACGCGTGCGTATCAATACATTCTTTTACAAGTGCAAAGAATTCGGAATTGATATACAAACTGAAGACACAAAAAAAATACAGCGCATGACAATCCATCAAGCAGTCCAGGGATTTAAATCGGATACGGAAATAATCGAATCCGTAGAAAAACTAGGCTTGCAAGACGGCATACCATCAGAAATATCGAAATCTATTGCACAGCAAACACTAGCTAGACCACGATCGGAGCTAACAAAAGAAAAACAATCGAACCTATTACCCGAAATACGAGCCGCGCTTGCGACTTATGACCTTAAACTCAATGAGATTACCTATGCAATTGAGTACAAAGAGCGAGCGCTTAAAGACTGGGACGTTAACACTATCTGGGGCGAAATCGCTGACTCATTAGGCTCGCGGTGCGCTAAAACAACTATCGAGGATATCATAAACTCCGACGCAACGCCTCGGTATAATCCATTCATGCAGTTTTTTGAGGTAAATAAAGACAAAACGACTCAAAACAATATAGAAAGGCTCGCAGAGTGTATCACCTTTGACTCTCAAGGGATTGCCTACGATGAGTATGAAGCCTATGCACACGCCTTTTTGCGCAAGTGGATCATATCTATCGTCGCATCCATGCACGGTACTTACTCTCTCTTGATCCTAGTGCTTGTCGGAGGCCAAGGCATTGGTAAAACTAACTTCTTTAGGTGGCTACTCCCCAAAGAGCTTTTAAGCTATTACGGAGAATCTAAACTCGATGCCGGTAAAGACGATCTTATGCTTATGTGTACAAAGCTGATCCTATGCGATGATGAGTTCTCCGGTAAAAACAAAAGCGAATACAAGCATATCAAAGACATAAGTTCAAAGCAAACTATTACTCTTAGACTACCATACGGCCGCCGAACGCAAGACTTTACTCGGTATGCCGTCCTTTGTGGTACTTCAAATGATCTTGAAATCATAAACGACCCAACCGGGAACCGCCGTATAGTCCCTATCAATATCAAATCAATCGACTTTGAGGCATTCAATGCAATAGACAAAACCGAGCTATTCTTAGAAGCATGTCGAATATACCACGCCGAAGGCAATAGCTCTTGGCAATTATCCAAAGAGGATATTCAAAACCTTAATCAGCTAACTGCATATAATGAACAAGTAGATACCGTCGAAGAGGCAATCATCATGTTTTTTGAGAAAACTGACTCGAATAATGAGTCGAATACGAAAACTACAACCGAGATCATTTCGTACATGATGCAATACACAAAACTGCATTTTAATACGCAAAGAGTCGGAATCGCTCTCAGAAATTTAGGCTTTGAACGGACCTCAAAGCGCAAAAATGGCAAGCCAGTTAAGTGCTATAAGGTAAAAGTAATAGACCTTACTACATCAAATTTTAGCGTTTATGGATAATTGTGCTTAAAATTGCCATAACGAAATGTAGTAAGAGTAAGGTAAAAAACGCGTTAAAACTTCCTGGCTTTTTTTATTGTGTGTGAATGTCTTACTATACTATACATATATATATATATATATATATATATTCTCTTACTACATTACTACAAATGGTATAAGTACCAATTAAATCAAAAACTTAGACTGTAGTAAGGACTTTTAAAATGCTTACTACAGTCTTACTACGTTACTACATGATACAATTACGCAACTACCAAACCGATGCAATCGAGAACCTACGCAAAGCCTTTGCCGATGGACACCGCGCCGTCATTCTTTGCGCTCCGACCGGAGCGGGTAAAACGGTTATTTTCTCTGCTATTGCACAAAGCGCATTGCAAAAAGGCAAAAAAGTCATGATACTTACCGACCGAGGCGAACTGCTGTGGCAAGCCGGCGGGGCGCTTAATAACCTTGCTATCGTTCCGGAACTCATTACAGCTGAGACTATCAGAGTGAACTCAAGCCAGCGTATTTTCGTAGCTATGATCGAGACTATATACCGCCGGGCTGAACAGCGGATCTACAGCGAACTCCTTAACAGCGTTGACTTATTCATATTTGATGAGTGCCATAAGCGAACATTCGATAAGCTCTTCCCTCTTTTACCCTCTCATGCCAAAGT
>Ga0209553_1000401_pt1 | contig 22707 bp, 17 predicted proteins | sample LauGreFBDMM110DN_2_FD_188217 | JGI IMG/M metagenome (GOLD analysis project Ga0209553, IMG submission 188217) | Freshwater lake microbial communities from Lake Michigan, USA - Fa13.BD.MM110.DN (SPAdes) (version 2) | ecosystem: Environmental > Aquatic > Freshwater > Lake | place: Lake Michigan...
GTTTAAAGGCGACTTGAAAGCATTTTTCAAGTTCATGAAGGAAGACCCGCAGTTCTATTATCCGCAAACGCCTGAGGGCAAAGCCGCATACGTTGCCAAGGCGAATCAGATTATTGCCGATATGAAAGCTAGGCTGGATGAGGTGTTCATCACCAAACCCAAGGCCGAGTTGTTCGTGAAGGAGGTCGAGGCTTTCCGTGAAGAATCGGCAGGCCTGGCATTTTATCAAGGCCCTGGTGCGTTCGACGGGCGTCCTGGCACTTACTACATCAACACCTTCGATATGAAGGCGGCAGGCAAGTATGAAATGGAAGCCTTGGCCTATCACGAAGGCATCCCTGGCCATCATATGCAGATCGCCATCGCCCAGGAACTGCAAGACGTGCCAAGCTTCCGTAAATTTGGCAACGACTACACCGCTTATGTGGAGGGCTGGGGGCTCTATTGCGAGCGCCTGCCCAAAGAAATGGGCTTTTACAAAGACCCGTATTCTGATTTTGGTCGACTCTCGATGGAATTGTGGCGGGCGTGCCGCTTAGTCGTGGACGCGGGGCTTCATGCGCCGCAGTACAAATGGACGCGCGAGAAGGCTATTCAATATCTGTTCGAAAACACGCCGGGCTCTGACTCTGACGTGGTTGGCTCGATTGAGCGCTATATTGTCATGCCGGGTCAGGCGACGGCCTATACGATCGGGATGGCAAAAATCATCGCCCTGCGCGAAGCCGCCAAAAAGAAGCTCGGTGCTAAATTTGATCTGCGTCAGTATCACGATGTTGTGCTGCGCTCGGGCGCTCTGCCGCTGACCGTGCTTGAAGAACAGGTGGATGCGTGGGTCAAAAGCAAGTCTGCCTAGTCGCATTTTCCCGACAAGTGGGAGCCGGTTGGCGTGGAAAATGAGACCAATATAGAGTCCGAATATATCCACTCATTTACGCCCAAGGAGCAACAGCGCCTGATTGATCAGGCGTTGTTCCTCGAGCCCTATCATCATGCGGGCCTCGATTTTAACGGTTGTCGGACGATTCTCGAGGTTGGCTGTGGCGTCGGTGCGCAGATGAGTGTGCTCGTGCGGCGGTGGCCCCGGGCCAAGATTATCGGCGTTGATCGTTCTGAGGCGCAGATCGCTCGTGCACGCCAAACGCTAGCCACACCTTTAAAAGAGGGCCGAGCAGAGCTACACCTGGCTGCGGGCGACCGTTTGCCGTTCGACGACGCTTCATTTGAAAGTGCGTGCGTGTTCTGGGTCTTCGAGCACGTCACCGAGCCTTTGCCAATTTTGCGCGATATCTGGCGCGTTCTAAAACCCGGTGCGCCCTTTGCCACGACCGAGGTTTTTGACAAGGGGCTGTATATGTACCCGCGCTTACCTGGAACGATGACGTATTTTCAGGCATTCACGGCCCTGCAAGCGGAGTTCGGCGGGGACCCCGATATCGGCGTACGGATGCCGGGGCTTTTGGCCCAAGCTGGTTTTGTCGATGTCACCACGACAGATGTTTCGCCAACCCTGGATGCACGCATGGTAGACCCTCAGGCGCGGCGCTCATTTCTGAATTACTTCCAAACGCTGCTGCTCAGTGGGGCAGATGCATTGCGCGCTCGCAACCGGGTTGATGGCTCACTCATCGCCCTGGTGAAGCAGGAATTCGCGCAATTGTGGGCGGACCCTGGGGCCGTTTTTAGTTATGGGGCAAAGCAGACGCGGGGTCGCAAGCCAGGCCCTTAAGTGAGTTTAAGCCGCATATGGACGTGGGGAATTTCGGCCTCAATGAATTCCGGTCCCTCAGCAATAAATCCAAAACCGGCATAGAAATTCTTAACCGCTAGTTGTGCGTTCAACACGGCATAGTCAGCCCCGGTGACCCTTGCGTTGACCAGGAGGTGCTCCATCAGCACCCGTCCTAAACCCTGCCCACGATGAGATTTGAGCATGGCCACACGCTCGATTTTAAACAGATTGACCCCATAGGTCCGGGTTCGTGCCGTACCCACCGCAAGCCCATCGGACCACAGCAGTGCATGTTGGCAATCACCATCAAGGCCATCCCATTCAAGCGATTCGGAGACGTTCTGCTCAAGGCAGAAAACCATGAGACGGATGTGCTGGCACAGCGCAAAAGTATGGGTATTTTCGGCTGAAACGTCGTCGATGTGAATTTTCACTTGCAAACAAAGCTCTTTTAACGGTCAGGGATTTTTTGCCGCCCAAAGATTTAACCACCAAACAGTTAGCGAAACACCTGAAATTTCCTATGGTTACAATCTGTTACTATAAAAAAAGCCACCGCCGTAGGTGGATTTGGCTCTATTGGAATATGGCGTGGCCGAGCCCGTACAAGAAAAACATAGAATCTGGGACTCCTCTGGCACGACAGCCGGTTGCAATCCACTGTCGCTGAAAGTAGCCAGCAAGCAGAATTGCTCCTCGAAGCGCACTGGCGCGAGATTTTTGCTGAACTGCCCAACAGCACAGCGATTTTAGATTTGGCTTGTGGGAATGGCGCGGTCGCGTTGATTGCGGCGCGGTTCTCGCATGAAACCGGCAAGGGCTTCAAAATATATGGCGTCGATTCAGCCGCGATTGACCCCGCAGCGAAGTCATCGAGGCTGTTATTATTTTGCTGCAGCATGTGTTCGTGATTCGCAAAACCACCGAGATCACCTCTCAGCTCAATATGATTGCGCTGATGAAAAAGTGGATTAGCTCGTATATTGACCGGCTTGATGCGATTACCCGCGCGGCCATGAGCGACGCGGTGCTGCTGGGCTTCAAGCGCAAGCTGGGTGATGCGGGACTGATGAACATCACTAGCGCGCCTATCGCTTTTCCGACCTGCGTGATTGGCTACAAAATCATGGGTACATGAATGTAGGTTGCTGCGGCGGGCTCTGTGCTCTGCGCTTTTGGCTTGTGCAGCAGACAAAGAAAAAGGGCGGCCCTTGCGGGCCGCCCTTTTGAGTCGAGTGTCAGACGTTCTTAGAACTTCATCACAGTGCTGAGCGAGAAGTAACGCCCAACTGTGTCGTAGTTCTGTGGGAACGTGTTGCCGCTGTTCGTGCCGGTCGTGCCGATGGTTTGGCCAACTGCCGGAGCACGCTTGTTGAACAGGTTGTTCACAGCCAGGGCAACGCGCGCGGTTTCGGTGATCTCCCATCCGCCCGAGATGTCGATGTAGTTGTAGTCGGGAATGGCCGAGAATTCAGGCAGGAACACCGTGCCGCCCGGCTCTTCGATCACGCTGCTGACATGACGCCAGTTGTACGAGAAGTCGAAGTCGCTGACGTACCATGTCGTACGTTGGATCCACTTGTACTTATGAACAGGCTCCTCGCAGGCCACGCTAAAGAAGCCGTTGCAATCGCGACGGACCGAGCTGGGCGTGGGCTTTTGGAAGTACGTGTTCACTTTGTTGCCGCTGAAGTTAAAGGCCAAGCGCCCCAAGCCGGAGCTCATGCCCATGTCTTCGAACTCAACAGAGTAGGTGATGCCGAGGTCCCAACCGCTGGTGTCGATTTTGCCGAGGTTAGACAACGGACGCAAGATACCAGGAGCTGTCGCACCGTTGAACGATCCATTGGTTGGCTCGCGGCGAACCTGTAAGCAGGCGGCGTTGAGCGTGAGGCCTGGATTGAACGCGGTGGTATAGCACTGGTCCAAGACGTCGGTTGCGCTTGGCCGTTCGATGGCCTTGTTCAAGTTGATCTTGTAGTAGTCCAAGGTCAGCGCGAGGTTGTCGACGAACTCAGGCTCCCACACGAAACCCAATGTCATTGTCTTGGATTTTTCGGGGCCAAGTGCTGGGTTGCCACCGGCAATCGTGTTTATTTGTCCGGCTGACGGCGCGGGCAATTGGCCAATCGTGGCTACTGGAACGCCCGTCAAGCGGCATAGGTTCGACAGTGTACCAGCGGTGTTGGCTTGCCCGCCGTTAATCAACGCAAGCTGGCAAGGGTCGGTGTTCAGATTCGTCAGACCCGAAACTGCCGGAGCGAATAACTCGTTGACGTTCGCAGGGCGGGTCGCGCGTTGACCCATGCCACGGAAGCGCAAGCCCGAGATTGGTGCCCATTCACCGCCAAACTTGGCGCTGCCGTATTCATCCGAGACTGTCGTTGTGAATTTCGTCCGACGATAGCCAGCTTCCAAGTTCAACGACTCAATAAACGGGGCATCGCTGACCAACGGAATCACGGTTTCTGCATAGGCTTCTTTCAAATCGAACACGCCCGAGCGATCCGGTAACGGAGCACCGGTGCCGAGCACTTCACCTTGAATCTGCGATGATCCATCGGACTGGTTGGCGGCGACGAGCTTGCGATACTCAACGCCGACAGCAATGCCGATTGGCAGGCTCGCGAAGGGGCTCTTGATGGTTTCACCAAGGTCACCCGTCAATGCGCCAGCCGCGACTTTTTGCGAGACGTACTGTCCCAAGATGGCGTTGAGGTTGATGAAGTCTAGCATCGGCTGAGTGATCGAACCCGCTGCGCCAAAAATATTCAACGGAACACAACCGTTGATCGTGCTGGTGCAGGTTGTGGCATTGGTCGCACGCAAGGCTTGCTGAACTTTCGACAGTGAACCCCAGTTCTTGCGGATCTGATTTTGGTCGGCTTCGCCGTGCGAGAAGTACGCGTCGTAGCTCCAGTTCTCGACGATATCGCCACGAACACCAACGGTGTATTGGAACCATTTGTTTTGGAAGTTGTTAAAGCGAGGTCCAAGTTCCGTGAAGCGGCGACCCAGCGTCATCGCGACTTCGGTCGGGTTTCCGACAACGCAATTTGCCGCTGTAATTCCGCGCGCCGCGCAAATTTGGTTACGTGCGGCGGTGGGAAGGAACGGGTTACCAATCGGCACTTGATACACGTTCAAGAATGAGCCGCTCTCTGCAAGTTGCGCATCGACGTTGGTGCGCGAATACAAACCTTGCATGTAGACTTCAGCATAGTCCGTTAGCTCGTAACGGCCGATCGCCGTAAACTGATAGCGCTCAAGCGGGGTTTGAAACAAGTTGTTGGGCTGGAAGTTAAAGCCCGGTCCATTCGGACCTATAGCACCGGTTGCGGTGTTAATTTGTCCGTTGACTCCGGTGGCACCAAGGATTGGCGCAACGATAATGCGGGTCGGAACGTCGGTTCCCGAGCCTTGTGGCAGACCATTGTTTGAACCCATTGATGTTGAGCCCAGCGGGAAATACGTAGCCCCAGGGTAAGCAGCGACAATCGCAGCATTACCAGTCGGAATACGCGTTCCACTGAGCGGGCGGGCGCCCTGACTCAGGCCTTGTGCATCGGTGTAGCCCAAGCTCATCGCAACGTTACCGCGATTATCATCGAAGCTGGCGCCCATGGTCATGTCGCCCTTGAAGCGCTTGGCGTCAGATTTGTCCGACATCCCGTAGGAGCCGGAAACCTGCACGCCTTCAAAGTCGCGCTTCAAAATAAAATTGACGACGCCGGCAACGGCGTCAGCGCCGTACACCGCCGACGCACTGCCGGTGAGGAGATCGGCGCGCTCGAGCAACGAGACCGGGATCACGTTGGTGTCGACCAAGCCGTCGAGATTGAACGGCGTCATGCGACGACCATCCATCAGCACGAGGGTGCGTTCTTCGCCAAGATTACGAAGGTCAATCGTTGCGCCGCCGTTCGCGCCGTTGTTCGTACCAGGTCCAATTGCGGGGACGATTGCCGGAAGTTGCCTGATGATTTCTTCGGCTGAAACAGGCTGACTGAAGGCGATGTCTTCAGCACTCAGTGTTGTGATCGGGCTATTTGAAACAAGGCCCGGAACTTTAATGCGCGAGCCGGTAACGATGATTTCTTCCAGCTTGTCTTCTTTAGCGGCTTTTTGTTGTTGTGCGAACGCTGGCATGGCGATGGCCAAGACCGCACCCGATAGCAGCGCCGTGCGAAATGCACGCGCGAATATTGTCGAATGTTTCATCATGTACCTTCTCTAAAAAAAAGGGTACAGCATTAGCAGGTTTTCCTGATCTGTCCCCTGCAGGGCTGCCCCGGAAGACCCGAGCCGTCAGGTCAGGCAAGGCTCATATTAAGACTAGTGGAAAGTATTAATCCCATTAGGATAAGTGTGAGGAACTATGTCAATATTATTTCAATACAATATAAATGTTCTGTAAGGAGTGTTGCTAACCTGCATCCATCGGTAAAATACGCATATAAATAAGTGATTTATGTATGAGTATAATATTGAGAAATAAATTATCGTTAATATGTCTAAAGTCAAAAGATTTTTCTAATTTTCATCATGAAATAAAAATAAGATTACACAGAAGACAGGTTATGATCTCGCGATGTTGAGGTCGGGGGCTGTGCCTCAGCCGCATAAATACGACTGCAGATGGCTAATGGGGGCGCTTTTTCGAAAAGAACAATACAGCGGTGTATATAAGGCCGCCTTGTAAGCCGCTGCCTTTATCCGAGACGTTGGTTTTTCTTTTTGGATGTCGCAGTATTGCTAAGTGGTTCGAGGGAGAAACAAAAGATTCGGTCGCTTGCGATATTAGCTTTTTGCGCACCTTTCGTTTTGGGAGGTCTGTCCTGGGCTCAATCTGAAACGGCCACGCCTTCAGAGGCCAAAGCGGCAGATCAAGCGTCTGGTCCCGACAAAAAAATCTGTCGGACTTCGGCCATTACGGGCAGCCGGATTGGCAAAGTGCGTATCTGCAAAACGGCTCAAGAGTGGGCGAGTTATGAAGGCCGGAACCAAAAAGACATCGATGAGACCATTAAATTTAGAGGTTTCACCGACCCCGCTGCCGCAGCGGGAGGGCCATAAGGACTGTTCGGGCGCGCAGCAAAGTTTTTTCCAAATCTCTCCAGGCGCAGATAAATCTTTCGTGCCGTTACGAATTTGATCAGTCATGTGAAAGAATTACCCAGCGCTCACCGCCAAACCCCCTATCTTGATCCCTGTGAAACGCAGTGAAGGGATCATCAGATGAGCGGCTCGGCAGCGGGTATTTTAAAAACGTGGCTCAACGCCAAGGACAACTGGCTAGGCGAAGGCCCGTTCCGACCTGACCAGTATGAGCTGATGCGATTAGCTCAAAACATTGGCCTACAAACCACCCAGCCACCTTTGCCCAAGGTTGAGGTTCGCGCCGTCGCCGATGCCCACACCGCCGACATTTATTTTGCCCATGGATAAACCTGCTTTCAAATAGGGCAGCGCTCCTCCCGCGATTGCTCTCACCCCGCCGCGTGCTATCGTCTCCCATAAACATGGGGCTTAAACCTATGGCTGCGGCGGGGATGTTTTTAGAGCGTACATACGCGTCGTTTGATGGCTTGCAGCTTTATGTGCGCGATTATCCGGGCCCGCGCGAGGCGAAGGTCACGGTGATTTGCATCCCCGGGCTGACCCGCAATTCGCGCGATTTCGACGAATTGGCCCCGCATTTGGCGCTAAAATATCGGGTGCTGTGTGTCGATCTGCGCGGTCGCGGCAAATCGCAATATGCGCCCGACCCCATGACCTACCAGCCACCAACCTATGTGCGCGATATGATGGCGCTGCTCAAGGCGTTCTCGCTCAATCGGGTGGTGTTGGTGGGCACATCGCTGGGGGGCATTATTTCGACTGTCCTGGGCGCGGTAACGCCGACGAAAGTGCTGGGCATTGTTATGAACGATATTGGTCCCGAGATTGATGCCACGGGCCTTACGCGCATTGCTGCATTCGTGGCGCGCGGCTATTCGGGCCCAACCTGGGACGCTGCAGCCGAAGCGCTGCTGCAAGTGGATGGTAAAATTTATCCCGACTACACCCATGCCGATTGGCTGAAGATGGCGCGGCGCAGGTTCATCGAACAGCCCGACGGCTCCATTAAGAATGACTATGATCTCAATCTTGCCAAACCCTTTGGCAACGCGGCCCAAGCAGGCTCGGCGGCGACGAGCTTATGGCCATATTTCTTGCGCCTCACGGGCATTCCGGTGTTGGCGATGCGCGGTGCCATTTCCGATGTGCTCTCACCCGAGACGTTCGCGAAAATGAAACAGCGCATGCCCCATATCGAACCGTACACCGTGCCCAACCGTGGCCACACGCCGTATCTAGATGAACCCACGGCGCTGGCGGCGGTCGATGATTTTCTGGCGCGTTTGCCAAGCCGATTATCTGCGGGGCAATGGCTGGGTCGTGCGGCGCGACAGGCTGAGTTTTTAGTGCGTCTGAAACTGGGCGCACTGCCCACATGACCGCCTACATCAACGAATTCTCGCTTAAATTTACGCTACGCTCGGCGACAACAGCGTTGCTGGTTGTCGATATGCAAAATGCGACAGGCAGTTTGCAGCATGGCTTAGCAAAGATGTTGCACGAACAAGGGCGCTTGGAGGAATCGCGTTATCGGTTTGAGCGCATTCAAAATTTCGTCGTGCCAAACACACAAAAATTGCTGGCCGCATTTCGCGCGTTGGGTGCGCCAGTCATTTTCATCACCTACGGCGCCGAGACGCCTGATTGTTCTGATGTCGCACGCCACATCCGCGCATTCGTTCAAGCCACGGGCAATAAAGTCGGCAAGGCCGAGCACGATATTGTGGACGCCTTAAAGCCGCTGCCGCAGGAACCCGTGTTGAACAAAACCACCATGGGTGCATTTGGGTCGACAGGCATCGACGCTCGGTTGCGAGCACTCGGCGTCACCGAGCTTGTGGTCGTCGGTGTGTCCACGAACAACTGCGTCGGCATGACGGCGATGGAAGCCGCCGACAAAGGCTATGGCGTGGTGTTGGTCTCTGATGCCACCGGCACGTGTTCAGATCGCATGCAACAGGCCTACGAAGAGATGTTCTTGCGGTTGTGGGGCCGCGTGTTGTCTACCTCAGAAACCATCGCCGAGATAAAAGCCGAAAATGCCGCTAAGGCCTCAGAATAGCTTGCTTTATTAGGGTTGCCGGAGTGGCTGTTCCGCGCCATCTTCAGGGATGATTTTCTTCCCAGGATGATGCCCATGATCCCGCGCGACGACGCTTCTGGCGTTGACCAACTGATTCTCGATTCCATTGCCAAGTGGCTGGCGCGCGACGTGGAACCCCATGCCATGCGCATGGAGCATGCAGACGAATATCCTCATGCCATGGTCGAGCAGATGAAAGCACTGGGTTTGTTTGGCGCGATGATCAGCACTGAGTGGGGTGGGTTAGGACTGTCGGCCACGACTTATGCAAAAGTCGTGACAATGATCTCGGAAACATGGATGTCGCTGACGGGTATTTTTAATTCGCACCTGATGCTGGCCAAATGCATCGAAAAATTCGGCACGGAAGAACAGAAGAAGAAATATCTGCCGAAACTGGTCACGGGCGAATTGCGTGCGGGAACAGCATTGACCGAGCCCGACGCCGGAACCGATTTGCAAGCAATTCGCACCCGAGCCGAAAAGAACGGCGATTATTACATCGTCAATGGCTCCAAGACCTGGATCACCAATGGCCAACAAGGCCACATTTTTGGCTTGCTGGTGAAAACCGATATAACGACCGATCCGCCGCGCAAAGGCATGAGTATGCTGATCGCCGAAAAGGGCGAGGGGTTCTCGGTGTCGCGCAAGTTAGAGAAGCTTGGCTACCACGGCATCGATTCCGCCGAACTGGTTTTTGAAAACTACAAAGTTTCAGCAGCCAATTTGATCGGCGGCGAAGAAGGCAAAGGTTTCTATCACGCGGTCGGTGGGCTGGAGTTGGGGCGCATCAATGTAGCGGCGCGTGGCGTCGGCATTGCCAATCGTGCGCTCAAAGAGTCGGTCAAATACAGCCAGCAGCGCAAAACCTTTGGCAAGCAAATCTGCAAGCATCAGGCCATTCAACTGAAATTGGCGGATATGGCCACCAAGTGCGAAGCCGCACGCTTATTGGTCGAAAGTGCGGCCAAGGCCTACGACGAGGGGCGGCGCTGCGATATGGAAGCGGGCATGGCGAAGTATTATGCATCTGAGGCGGCGGTCGAAAATTCATTGGAAGCCATGCGCATTCACGGTGGCTACGGTTATTCAAAAGAATTTGTGGTCGAGCGTTTGTATCGCGATGCGCCGTTGATGACGATTGGCGAGGGCACCAACGAAATGCAGCGCATAATCATCGCGCGCCAACTTATTGAGCGGAACCCAATCTAGCCATGTCTAAGCCGCTTCCACTCGCAGGCCTTCGCATCCTCAGTTTCGATCAATATGGCGCAGGCCCGTACTGCACCATGATCATGGCCGAGATGGGTGCCGACGTGATTAAAATTGAGAATCCGGGTACGGGTGGTGATTTCTCACGCGCGACAGGCCCGTACTTTTTGGGCGAGCACGACAGCCTGTTTTTCCAAAGCCTGAACTTGAACAAGCGCAGCCTCACGCTGGACCTCAAAAGTCCTAAAGGCCGCGAGGTGCTGCACAAGCTTGTAGCAACGTCTGACTGCCTGGTTGGTAACATGCGTGGCAATCAGCCCACAAAGCTGGGCCTCGACTATGATGCGCTCAAAGCTATCAACCCAAAAATTGTGTGTGGCCATATCTCGGCTTATGGGCGTGAAACCTCACGCGCCGATTGGCCGGGCTATGATTTTTTGATGCAAGCCGAAGCCGGGTTCATGAGCATGAGTGGTGAGCCCGATGGCCCGCCCGTGCGTCTGGGCGTGTCGATGGTCGACTTCATGACCGGCACCATGATGGCTTATGCGGTCACGGCCGCTGTGCTGGCCTGCAAGACGATCGATGCGCCAGGGCGTGATGTCGACCTCAGTTTGATGGACTTGGCCCTGCATCAACTCACCTATGCTGGCAGTTGGTATCTCAACGAAGGCTTGGTGAGCAAACAAGTGCCGCGCGGCGCGCACGCCTCGGTAACACCTAGCCAATTACAGAAAACCAAAGATGGCTGGCTGTTTGTGATGGCACAGAACCCAAAATTTTGGGACATCTTGCTCGCGGGCATCGGGCGCGCTGACTTGGACACAGATCCACGTTTCATCGATATGCCGTCGCGATTGGCCAACCGAGATGCGCTGACAAAAATTCTCGATGACTCATTCTCGGCCCGGACGACCGATGAATGGATCAATGTTTTCAAGGGTCAACTGCCAGTCGGCCCGGTCTACAACATCGATCGTGCGCTCGATAATCCGTTCCTGCAAGAAACCCAAATGGTACAAACCGTGCCGCACCCAGATCGCCCCAATATGCGCGCGCTGGCCAATCCCATTTTGCTGGATGGCGAACGCTTGAAAAGCCGTTTTGCGCCGAAATTGGGCCAAGACACCGAGGCCGTCTTGCGCGAGGCCGGCTATACGGCGGCAGACATCGATGCTCTGCGCGCCGCGAAGGCAATCTGACAATGAAGCTTCAAGGCCTGCGCGTGATCGATCTCAGTATGTATCTGCCGGGGCCGCATCTGACGTTGATGATGGCTGACCACGGTGCCGAAGTGATTCGTATCGAGCCACCGGGCGGCGAACCTTCTCGCCATTATGGTCCATTTGAAGAGGGTGCCGACGGCAAGCCCCAATCCGTATGGTTTCGCACGCTGCATCGCGGCAAGAAAAGCCTGTGCCTCAATCTCAAACACCCCAAGGGCAAAGAGATATTCCTGAAGCTAGCCGCCACCGCTGATGTGATCGTCGAGGGCTTTCGCCCCGGCGTGATGGATAAGTTGGGGCTTGGCTACAAAGACATCAAAGCCATCAATCCGCGCCTAGTCTATTGCGCGGTGTCGGCGTTTGGTCACTCTGGTCCAATGTATGGCAAGGCCACGCATGACATGGGCGCGCAGGCGCTCACAGGTTTTTTAGCAATTAATGACAGCGGTGATGGCAAGCCTGTGGTGCCGGGCTTTCCATCGGCTGATGCAGCTTCGGCGATGATGGGCTTATCGGGCATTCTCATGGCGCTGTATCGGCGCGAGACGACAGGCCAAGGCGATTTTGTTGATGCGGCGATGTATGATTCGTTGCTGTCATTTAGCGCGCACCTGACGGGGCCAGTGCTGGGCGAAGGCAAAGCGCCGCTCACTAAAACAGGGCGGTCCATCGGTGGTGCGGCATTTTACAATGTGTACGAAACGAAGGACGCAAAATTCATTGTGCTGTCGGGCCGCGAGCCCAAGTTTGCCGAGAATTTCCTGGGTTACTTGCAACGCACCGATTTGGTGGCGCTGTGCGCGTTGGATGATTGCGTGGCGCAAGAACCGGTCAAAGAGTTTCTGCGCGGCGCATTCAAGACCAAGACTCAAGCCGAATGGGTCGCTGTTTTGTCGACGCTTGATGTGGGCTGGGCGCCGGTCAGGAACATGGCTGAGGCTGTTGAGCAGCCCCAAGCTAAGGCGCGCGCGATGGTGATCACCGACGATCAAGGCCGCCGCCACATCGGCAACCCGATTAAATTTACTGAGGAGCCTGCCTCGTTTGGCTTTGCGAGCCCGGCGCTTAATCAAGACGCTGAGGCCGTATTAGCGCCGCTGGGCTATGATGCCGCGACGATCACCAAGCTCAAGGTCGAGGGCGTGTTCGGTTAGGCCGGGATTAACTCGATCCCCGCACTTTGGGCAGCGCGTTTTAAGTCCGTGTCGCGTGTGGCCAAGGGTAAGCTCAAACGCATAGCCAGTTCCAGGTAACTGGCATCGTAAGTCGTGAGCGCGTGGCGTCGGCTCAGCGCAAGAATCATCGAAAATGCTCGTGCTTCATGATCGTGGTCGAGATTGACCTTCAACCGCCTTAACTGCCCAATAAAAGCATCAACCGTAGTGACCGATATCCGGCCTTTTCGTTCGGCCATCGACAGTGTGTTTGCGACTTCAAGCGTCCAAATTGCGGGCGCATAGGCTTCATCGCCCGTGAGACGGTCGAGCAAGGATTCGCTTTGCGCTGTCTGTTCATCCGGAAAACACCACGGCATTGTCGCCGATGTATCGATGACGAAACTCAATATTTTCTTCCCTCATTGATCAGGTCTTTGATCTTGAGGCCACCGAGACTGACGCCTTTGCGGAGTTCGCGGAGTTCTTCGATGGCCAGTTTGACGTCCGCACGATCTTTGCGGGGTCGGCTCGACACAATTTTCGCCACCGTTTCGCCGCGCTTGGTGATTTCAATCTCGCCACCGTTGCGCACTTCTTCAACCAGGGCGCTGAAATGCGTCTTGGCTTCGAACATGCCGACTTTTCTGACCGTGCCCATAGTGTGCTCCTGAACAAACTAGTTTATAAACTAGTTTTCTGCGAAAATCAAGGCGCAGTCAAAAAAAAATCAATTTATGCATTTTAATTCAGTAGGTTATCAGCCTTCTCAGCGCTTCCAGGAAGCCAAACCACCGCGCCCCGTGGGCAGCGTGTAGGCATTGTCAAAACTGGGATCGCGACCGTAGTACCACATCTTCCACACGCCATCGGCCTCGCGCAGCACGCGCGGGCAAGATGTACGCTCGGAATCCCACGAGCCAGCCGGGCCTTCGGGCAAGATCAATCCGGGGCCTTTTGGCGCTGCCATGGCGGGCGTGGCTAAGCTGGACGCTGCAACGACACCGCCTGCCAAAGCGAGGGTTCCGCGTCGAGTGAGTGTGTTGGTAATGATGGGTCCTGTGATTAGCGCGCGACGGCGTAACCTTGCTGCCCGCGGGGGTTGGCACCTGCTCGCACAATGCCCTTCCATTTAGTCACTGCCGAGACGCGACCCAAGGACCAATCGGGGCCTACCTCCAGGGTATGGCCACGCTTACGAAGTTCGTCGATGGTCGCTTTGGGCATGCGGCCTTCGGCTTGAATCACGCCGGGCTTGGACTCGCGCGGATAGAACGAGCTGCGGAAATGTTCCGAATGGAAGGCGGGTGCTTCAATGGCTTCCTGCAAGTTCATGCCGTGATGAACGTGATGCAGGAACACAATCAGCGACCATTGGTCCTGTTGATCTCCGCCCGGTGTACCAAACGCCATATACGGCTCGCCATCACGCATGGCTATTGATGGTGTCAGTGTGGCGCGCGGGCGCTTGCCCGGCACCAGTGCGCTGGGGTGGCCTTCTTGCAGCCAGAACATCTGCGCACGCGTGCCTAAACAGAACCCAAGCTCTGGGATCAGCGGTGAGCTTTGATACCAGCCTCCACTTGGCGTGGCGGCCACCATGTTGCCGTCTTTGTCAACAACGTCCAAATGCACGGTGTCGCCGCGCACAAACCCATCGCGCCGCACGGTCGGCTCGCCTGCACCGCCAAAGCTGGCTTTCTTTTGCGCCGCGCTCATGTTTTCGTCTTTGCCGGTTTCAGGTGTGGCAACAATTTTGAAGCCCGCCAATGGGCTGGGCCGATCGTCGAGCGACGCCTTGGCGCCGATCAATTTGCGCCGGGCATCGTTGTGGGTTTTGTCTAACAACTGCGTCAGCGGCACTTTGATGAAACTCGGATCGCCGTAATAGGCCTCGCGGTCGGCAAAGGCCAACTTGGCGGCCTCGATGTAAGTGTGGATGAAATCGGGCCCCACAGGGTCCATCTTTGCTAAATCAAACCCTGCTAACAGCGCCAACTGTTGCAAGAACACAGGCCCTTGGCTCCAGGGTCCGCACTTGGCCAGTGTGTAGTTGGCGTATTCAAACGTCGCGGGGTGTTCTTCCCAGGCGCGCCACTTCGACAAATCCTGACCCGACAACAGCCCCGCATGGCGTTTGCCCGATGTGTCCATGGCGGGTGTGCGCACGAACTTGTCCATAGCCTCGGCGACAAAGCCGTCGGACCACGTAGCGCGTGCTGCCTCAATTTTCTTCTCGCGGGGGCCGGTCGCGGCCTCGGAATCTTTGGCGATGCGCTGATATGTGGCCGCGAACGCCGGGTTCTTTTGGAACTCGCCCACCTTGGGCACTTCACCATTGCGCAGCCATAAGTTAGCAGAGGTTTTCCACTCGGTGTTGAACAGGTCTTTGACCATTCGGATTGTGCCGACCATGGGGGCCAGCAACGGAAAGCCGTTCTCGGCGTAATGAATGGCTGGGGCTAGCGCTTCCGATACGCTAATGGTGCCGAAGGTTTGCAGCACATGCATCCAGGTGTCGAAGGTGGACGGCACGCATGCGGCCAGGAAGCCCGTGCCCGGCACCATGTCGAGCCCCAGCTCGCGGAACTTCGCTAGTGATGCGGCTTTGGGCGCGGGGCCTTGGCCGTTGATCACGACGGTACGTTTGGACCGCGCGTCATACAGCAACACAGGGCATTCGCCGCCGGGGCCGTTCAAGTGCGGTTCGATCACACTCAATGTTAGGCCTGTGGCCACCGCCGCATCAAAGGCATTACCGCCGCGTTCTAACACACCCATGCCGACCGATGAGGCTATCCAGTGCGTCGAAGCCACCGCGCCAAACGTACCGGATAGTTCGGGGCGCATAAGGGGTGCTGGCATGGTGATGCTCCTGGAACGATGCCGTCACGCTAGCGTAGCTATTGGCAGGGCGTCCTCGAGCGACACCCGATTACTTACCTCGAAAGCAGAGTTCTCTTTGTAAGCCACAGGCAAACTCTATTGCGGGGCTTCGGTAATCGCAATGATCTGCCTTACCCCTGGTTTTTCAACCCGCTGCACAATGCCTGAGGGCCAGCGCACTTCGATGTAGTCCACCGTTTTGCGTGCCCCGAGGCCGTAGGTTTCTAGCGGTTCGTTGGCCGAGTTGTAGCCGTGGGCGGGCACGCGCTCGCGGATTTGGGCGAGGTCTCCGCTCACCACTTTTACCCGCGCGCCGATGCCAGACTTGTTGCTGGTGGTGCCGGTCAACGCCACCTTGATCCAGTTATTCTTGTTGGCTTTGTTCAGGAACAGCCAACTGCTTTGGGGAATGTTGACGCGCTGGAACGCATTGTAATAGGTGCGGTTGGTGGCGAACATATCCAGGAAGCCATCGCCATTCACATCGCCCGCGCCGACGCCCGAGCCGATACCGAAGCCCTCGGCGCCCGACCCTTTGGTCACATCCTCGAACGTGCCACCGCCCAGGTTATGCAGAAGCACGTTATAATCAGGCTCCCAGGCGATAAAGAAGCGCACGAAAGTGGGGAAGCCGTCGATCACATCATTAATCAGCACGTTCTGTGGCCCGCCGTTGTTGACGTAAATATCTAGCAGACCATCGTTGTCGAAGTCGGCCATCACGCAACTGCGTGCCCCGCGCCGGTCGCCAGCCCCTGATGTCTTGGTGATGTCGGTAAAAGTCAGCCCTTGGCCCTTGTCGATATCATTGCGGATCAGGCGATTGGCTTGATCGGCCAGTGGCAGGTAAACATCGATGTCGCCATCGTTATCCACATCCCCCAAGCAAGACCCCTGCGTATTTCCCGCCAACCGGAAGGCCAGGCCCGAGGGTGGCTTGCGGCTGTTCATGACATTGGTGAATTTGCCTTTACCTTCGTTGACAAAGAGCACGCTGAAGTCGCCTTCGTTGGTCACCAGCGGGTCCATGTCGCCATCGTTGTCGAAGTCGGCCCAGCTGGGTGCCCCCTGGCTGTTGCTCTCGTTCACCACGTTGTGCATCGCAATACCCGACTCCTCGGTCACATCTGTAAAGGTGCCGTCTTGGTTGCTATGGAACAGGGCATTGTCGATCTCGCCATCGGCATTGCGATAAAAGATATCCAGCCAGCCATCGTTGTCGTAGTCGATGAAGCCGATGCCGCCGCCGGTGTTGCCCACCCCGCCAATCTTCGCGTCATCGTCGTTATTCTTGCGCATCAGCTTTGCGGCCACAGTCACGTTTTCGAAGTTTGGTTTGCCGGTTTCTTTCAGCAGGTTCTTCATCAGCGTGGAAGGCACATGCTTGGGGCGTTGGCCCGGTGGGCCACTGGCATTGGGCGGCAGGGTGGCAATCACCAAATCAAGGTCACCATCGTTATCGACATCACCCCAGGCCGCTCCGCGACCGAGCGTTCCTGGCAAATCGATGCCGCGTTCTTTGGCGACATCTGTGAATTTGGCTTTGCCATCGTTCTCCCACAGGCGTAGCGCGATATCCGGCCCAATGGCCTCGGTCGAGACAAAAATGTCCATGTCGCCGTCTTGGTCGTAGTCGGCAAACATCGGCCCAGTGCCGTTCAAAGCAGGGTCGGAAATGCCTGCTTTTTGGCCGATTTCTGCGAATTTTAGGGGGGTCTTGGCCAGTGCCGAGTGAGGCTGCGACACACTCATATATAGAGTAAACGCCGTAAAAAATGACACGCTGAATGTGGTGCGAAACCGCATGATTCTCTCCTAGATATGGGGGGTAGCATAATGCCAACGGTGCCGGAACAGAAGCGAAACTGAAGCGCTTGTCCGCTGGGGGGCAGAGGAGGATGGAACCATCTGTGGCGGAATGAACGCGCGCATTCCAACAATGATCCGCTCAACCCGACAACGAAAAACCCGCCGAGCAAGAAGCTCGACGGGTTTCTCAATCACAACCGTTTCAGGGTAGCGCATACTTTCTTGGGAGACCGTATGTGGTCCGAAGACCTAGTCTATCCTTTGAAGGGCAAAGCTTTTTTGCCCGCGCGCGCCACTGAATCGTTTCTGTTGTGCTAATCCCTGTGGATTAACTCAAAAGAAGGTTAGGCCTTCTTCTTTACTTTTTTCTTCTTGGCTTTTTTCTTGGCTGCCATGGTATTCCCCTATTGCTTGAAGCAAGGAACCGAACAACTCACACCATGTGAGAGCCCAGCGTTCGCACAAGAACTGCACGAACAAGTTGACTAAATCTCAGTTAAAAGAATTGTACAAGTCTTTTTGCATAAGTCGAAAAAAAAGTTCTTGCATTCCTCTTTCTCTTTATTTTTCAAAAATCACAAAACGAGTCTTTGTGCATCATCACCCCGCATAAAAAACGGCGCGACATGCATGCCGCGCCTTAAGTTTTTGTCGATGATGTGCGCAGTGTGATGCGCGGTGTTGGCTATTTTTCGCCGACCAAACAGGGGAACTGAATGCCCTTGGTTGAGTAATTCATGATGCGTGCAGGCACTACGAGCGCGACGTATTCTAAAGTCGCCTTACCCTTCACAAACCCAGCATTTTCAGCTTCTACCACGATATCCATCTCGCGATATGTGCCGCCAAATTTTTCATTATTGTTGTGCACTTCCCACTCGGCCAAGAACGCATCGAACGGGGGCAATCCGACGAGGCGTGGGTTGTCCAAATGCATCATCACGCCGCCCTCGCGCAGCACGCGACGGCTCTCGGCAAAGATGCGCGGCACCGCTGGCGTGGAGGTCTCATGCATCATGATGTGGGACAGCACGACATCGAAGAATCCGTCGGCGAAATTCGTCCGTTCGGCGTTTTGTTGGCTGAAGTGAACCGGCACCCCCATGGTTTCGGCCCGGGCATGGGCATATCGCAGCACCGATTCGCCCACATCGATTCCATAAACCTCTGCCTCAGGGAACGCTTCTTTCCAGGGCAAGGTGCTGTGGCCGATGGTGCATCCCATATCGAGAATGCGTTTGGGCGTGATGTGCGGGAAGCGCGCTTTGAAGTGCGCGAGCAGTGATGAGCCGAAGTAATCGGTCTTCGGTCCAAGGTTCCCCATCGAGTACATATAGGTCGCGCGGTCATAGAGCGCGCCCGAGGCCACATCATCATCGGCTAAGGTGGTGTGATAGCCACCTGGTTGCAGGTGAATGTCGTAAAATGTCAAGTATCCCGGGGCTTTAAAGGCAGGGTCGAGGGTCAATGTGCCCTTGGCATTGGCCATCTTTTGCTTGGCCTGGGCGGTCAATCGCGGCAAGTCGCGCTCGACGGAATCGATCACGCTATCCCAGGTCATCTCTTGGGTATGGCGCTGCATGGCGCTGTACATTTGGTAGTAACCCTGGCGCGTCATCTCGGTGCGCACTTCGCTGCGGTCTTTGGGCTCGCGGCCATGGCTTTTTAAGAACGCCGGTTTGACGATGTTGCTATAGACCGCGCGGTTACCGCCCGCGACGTTCACAGCCAAATGACGGCGGATCTCCATGTAGTAATCCTGGCGGGCGCCTTCGTCGTGCGTGCGCGTGGGCAGAAGGTCGTGTTGGACTTGGCTGGGCATGGGTGTTCTCCGGCGTGATGTGGTACGTGTCTCTAATATAGGCCTGTTTGGGCAGACATGAAACCAACGTCCACGACGCTATCCATGATGCAATCGCATCACAGGACTGCTTGGAGGCTGTCCCTTAGACAGTTAAGGTCTTGGCCTATCGGCATGTTTCGGGGGACGAGCAGTGACAGATCATCAAACGACGCCATCTCAGCCCGCTCGGCTGCCTACATGGCTCTGTGCCGGATATGGCGTCGGCATGGTCGGGGGCCAGATCTTTCGTGACGCGCCAGCTTTGTTATTGCTGCCCTTCATGACCGATGCCTTGGGTGTGCCTGCGGCCATCGCGGGGCTTGCGATCTTTGCGCCCAAGATTTGGGTGGTGTTCGCCGATCCCTTAGCCGGGATTGCATCCGATCGCATGTCGACTCGCTGGGGTCGCCGTCGGCCCTTCATGTTCTGGGGCGCGTTGTTAACCGTCGCCTTATTCCTGCTGATGTTTCATGTGCCGATCTTTGAAGGGCCGGTCGCCCGCGCGGTCTATGTCTCTGCGATCTATACCCTTGCGCTCACGGCCTTTGCCGCATTCTCGGTGCCTTACCTCACCATGGGCTCGGAGATGACAACCAATGCTCATGAGCGAACGCGCCTGATGGCTTTTCGTGTCGCCTTTATGGCCACGGGTTTGATCGTGGGGGGCTATGCCGCTGCGATCCGCGATTACGGCGGCACCGGAACGGCGGGTTATAGCTTTATGGCCTGGATCATGGGCGCGATCTGCATCGTGACGATGATGGCCACGGTCTTTGCCACGGCCAAGGCGCCTTATGTTGATCGCCATGAAACCAGTCTGGGGTTGCTTGCGCAGTTTAAGCTGGCCCTTGAAAACCGTCCGTTCCTGATCTTGCTTTCGGCAGCCTTTCTCCAGCGTTTGGCGGAGGGTGTCGGCTATGCGGCTATCATCTATTTCCATATTTACGTTCTCAAGCAGCCCCTGACGATATTGGGCACCATGGTGCTGTTCATCTCGCTGGCGGCTATCTTTTCGCAGCCGATGTGGGTGGCGGCCTGCGCCCGCTTCGGCAAAATGAAGGTGTATGTAATCTCGTTGCTGCTTTATTGCGCCGCGTTCGCACTCTGGCTGATACCCGGCCCTGCGGTCTGGCTGATTTTCCTGATTGGGGCGCTCAACGGGCTATTCAATAGCGCGTTCATCCTCACGGCCTTGTCGATGTTAACCGATACTGTGGATTACGACCGCGCACGTACCGGCCTCAATCGCGAAGGGGCATTCAATGGGGTGTGGCTGGCCAGCGAGAAGGTGGCCTTTGCGTTCGGAACCTTGATTATGGGCTTGGTACTCAGTCTCTCGGGCTATGTAGAAGCCGATACCGGCATCAGTCTGTCGCAGCCAGAGACGGCCGTTTTCGGAATTACGGTCGGCTATGTGCTGCTACCGATCGTTTTCCACCTCTCCAGCCTGATCTTGCTGCGCCTTTACAAGCTGCCTGAGGTCAAAGCCTAGCCTTACTTCACGTCGCCGGTTTCCGACATCATGATGGCCAGCGGTCGGGTGGTGGAAAATTGCGCGAATGCGATCATGATCATCACCATCAGGGGCACGGCCAAAATCATGCCCGTGATGCCCCAGATGGCGCCCCAAACTGATAGAGAAAGCATCATGAACACGGGGCTGAGGTTCAGCGAGCTGCCCATCATGTGCGGCTCTAGGAAGTTTTCCACAAGGCTTTGCACGCCCCACAGGAAGGCCAGAATGATCGCTGCTGTGGGTAAGGAGCCGAATTGCAGTAGGGCCAGCACCGTGGGGAACAACATGCCCAGCGGCGAGCCGATGTAGGGAATGAAGTTCAACACGAAGATCAGCAAGGCCCAGAACGGCGCGAAATCCACACCCGCAATACTCAACACCGTAAAGCTACTCAAACCCACCAGGAAACTAATGAAGGTCTTGACCAGAACATAGGTTTCGATGCGTTTGCCAACCTGGCTGAGGGTCGCGCGAACGCTTTGTTCCTGGGCAGTATCTGGGAATATCGTTTTGACCTTGCGGTCGAAGTGGCGACTTTCCAGTAGTAGGAACGCCACATAAGCAAAGATCTGGAAGGTGTTGCTGGCGATGGCTTGGAATGCGCCTGCGAATTTTCCCACCAGCACCCGCAGATCGATTTCGTTTAGCAGTGTAGTGAGCGTGAGCGGGCGATCCTGGCCGACGATCCCTGCGATGAACGTCGTAATTTGGCCCAACAGCGCTTGCAGGCGTTCTTGATATTGCGGTGCGGCATCAACCACATCACGCACGTTGCCCGCGATGATCTGCACCACCAAACCAATCACGACGATGAATGAAATAATTGCGAGTGTGAGGCCCAGCGAGGGCTTGGCACTCCAGGACCCAAGCTTGAGGAGCTGGAAAGCATGGCCCAGCGCCAGAATAAGATAGGAAATGAAGATGGCTAGGACCAGGGGCAGGAAAATGCTCTCGCCCACCACCATCAAATACAGCGTCAGCGCCGCCAGGCCAGCGAGGGCCGCAAAAGCAACAGGGTCGCGAGAAATAGGTGTACTCATCGTGCTGAATCCGCGGGCCTAAAAGAAGAAACGATAGCTGGCTTGGACTTGGTTCTCAGAAGCTGTGCGGGGCAGGCAAAAACTTACAGCATTTGTGACAGCCGCGCCGGCAGCGGTATTTATTTGTGCATTAAGCGTGCCTGCGAGAGGTGCACTCGCCCAACCCCAAAACCGCCGCCAAGCACACCCCCCAAACTTAACCATACTATCCCCACAAGTTATTCTCTTTTAACCCCAGAGAGATTATACCCCCCGGCCTGCTTATATATAGCGCAGTCCGGCCAAACGGCCTCGCCCCAAGGTGTCACATTGTATATGTTGGTAACGCCGTGCCATGGGTCCGTATGATTTTAAATAAATACTATATATTCAAATACTTAGGCGGCCTAACCCTGGTTTGCGGGCTCCCTGCCTTTTTTGTGTTTGGCGCTGTGGCAGATGCGGCTGAAGCGATTCCTGAAATCATTGTGACGGGGCGGCGTTTGGCTCCCTCTTTGAACGAACCCGTCTACGCCACGGCCAGCCTGTCGCGCGACGCACTCAGCTTATCCGCCGGCGCACGGCTGGATGACGCTTTGCGCGCGATTCCGGGGTTTGGTCTTTTTCGACGCCAGTCCAGCCGCGCTTCGCACCCCACAACGCAAGGGGTGAGTTTGCGCGGGCTCGGGCCAAGCGGCGCTGGGCGAACACTCGTGCTGCTTGATGGCATTCCGCAAAACGATGCCTTCGGGGGGTGGATTGATTGGAGCCTTTTACCGACCGCATCCATTGGCACAGCATCGATTACGCGCGGTGGCGGTGCAGGGCCTTGGGGGAACGCTGCGCTCGCAGGCGTAATTCGGTTACAAGGCCGCGACATTGAACGTGACGCAGGTTTTGCAGAAATCAGTGCAGGCCCGCACGCAACATTTGATGCCACAGCGAGTGTTGAGGTTTTGGGCGCTAACAGCGCATGGCAGGGCTTGGCGCATGGTCATCACACCGATGGTACTTTTCTGATTGGCAAAGCTCAACGTGGACCCGTGGATCGTCGTGCCGCCGACCGTGGAGCTTTGGCGCAGATGAGTGGTCGGATTGCGATC
>Ga0209553_1000402_pt1 | contig 22704 bp, 23 predicted proteins | sample LauGreFBDMM110DN_2_FD_188217 | JGI IMG/M metagenome (GOLD analysis project Ga0209553, IMG submission 188217) | Freshwater lake microbial communities from Lake Michigan, USA - Fa13.BD.MM110.DN (SPAdes) (version 2) | ecosystem: Environmental > Aquatic > Freshwater > Lake | place: Lake Michigan...
CATAACTACTCTCCCTTGTAAGAATTAACAAACTGAACTGCACGCTTAAATTCCAACTCACTCATTGCTTCAAACGATTGGATACCCAGGTGTTTGCACAACTTTGAAACTGTGATACCCTGTGTAGCACAGCTTGTGAGAAGCTTATAACGATCTTCCAAAGAAACTTCTGAGGATGGTACAAAAGTCTTCTCCTGTTTCTCGTCCTCAAGTATGTCGTCTTCACTGTGAGCACCTCCTAACTCTTCATGAGTGTAGTACGGGAATGCTGTGAGGTCAGGGCAGTAAACCCTACCACCAGCAGTGATACACCGTGCAAACAACATACTTTTTGGGAACTTAGTCCACACTTCCTTTGTGGTCAACCCTGCTTTCTTGGCATCCTCCCAAGTAAACTGGTGATTACCTACCACTTCCTTGTCTTCAAGAAAGTCAACTGAGCACTCTAATGGTGTCAGGACTTTTACCCGGTAGTTATACCGTGGTCTAGATTTTTTAATAAGTGCTGCAATGAAGTTTGCAGAGAATGTTGGCGTACCCTGAATTAGTTGTATAGCTTTCAATGATGCTGCCGCTCCTAATCCTAGTTCCCTACCAACTTGTATACGCACCATCGCAGATGCAGCGTCTTTAATATCTTTGTAGATGCCCGATTTGACGGCAGCTACAGCAAACCTTTCCATATCAGACACATTCGCAAATGTGTCAACAGGCACAACATTACTCATCAAAAGGACTCCCTGGAGAAGTGGGTGGATCACCCGCAGAAATATATTCACAACTTGAGTAGTGCACAAACACCACCTGCATTTGGCCTGACACAGTAGAATCTGTTTGAGTCACTGTCAGAGGGCCGTCTAGTTTTACTAAGTATCCCATCGCAGTACTATCGCCGTGGTAGTACGGAATCAAAGGTGAGCAAATCTGTCCATGCAAAACATTGTCAGGGTGCTCTCCACTCATTCCCCAAACATGCACCTGTGAGTACAACGGATAGAACTCACAGGAAGACAAAGTATCAGCCATTCTATTCTCCCTTCCCAGGTATAGTGTTTACCACCTTAGCAACCTTCTGCCAGAGTGATTCAGGACTCGTATCAACAAAAAACGCCTTAGCTACCTTATCCCAACCTGCATTAATTCTTACACACTCTGAATCTGATGGCTCGTATTCAGGACTGTCGTCATGAAAGTTAGCTCTCTCAGGTATAGTCTCTTTAATCTTCGACATGTTATTCTCCCATTAGGTTGTAGTGGTCGTCATCGTAACTTTGCATCCGTAAATCGTTTTCCTCAGTAGGATCATCGTAGTCAGGCTTAGACCTAGACTCGGACTCCAGTGCGTCTTCCGCACTGTCGTCCTCAGACTGTTGGTAATCCCTAGGGTCGTCACCGTGATCGTTTTGATCAAGGTCGTAGTCATTGTGGTCATCTGGACTAAACATTAGCGTTCTCCTCTTCTTCAATTTTAGCAATCAACTCAACAATCTTGCGATTGCATTCTTGGTCACACCATTCCAACGATAGAACGGTTTCCTCAAACCAATTAGCCATGAGAGGTGGGTACAATGTGTAGTCTTGTACCATTTTGCAATCATAGGTTTTGATCTCAATCTTGAAATCAACTTGCAGGTTGGAGCTAGTCTTTGTCGAAATGATTTTAAAATGACTAGCCTTGGCAAGACCTAAAATCACAGAGTAGAATCTATCCCATTCGGTTGAATCGTAACGAGTCTTCTTGTCGAAGTCGTCCATAGCTTTTACAACATAATCAGAAACAAAGTACTTTACTGCCATGACTAATCTCCCTCAAAGATTTAGTGTTCCGTGTGTCGCTCTGTGCTTCACATAAACTTAATCTACAATCTAAAAAGCAGACTGCAACCCCAGTTGCCAACATTTTGTCAAAGTATTTTTATGATTGTTGTAAGTACTTAGCAGACATGCCTTTAAACGAAAAACTATTTTTAATATAGCTATAGCTAAGTATAAGTTAGTATTTCTCTTCAGAGAAATACTAACTATAGCTAATAGATATATATAGGTATAAAAGCAATTACCGTGCCAATGGTAATTCTGTCAGAAAAGTGTATGTGTTTTTCTTACAAACACCGCATAGCAAAAGCCTATTTTTATAGGGTTTAGCCTATGATCACGAAATCTTTTTCGTGATCATAAATCTAAACGCATTGTGGTTCCATTGACATAGAAGCCAAAACCTGCGTAGTACTTTTCCAGGGTGGGTGAACAATCTAAAATAATTTTAAAACATCCTTTTGTGTGGCAGTAATTTATTGCGTGCCTCATTAGCATCTTGCCGATACCTTTTGAACGCCAAGCCTCAGCCACAATAAAATCATCTATGAATGCGTAAGGTAATCTGTAAATCATTTTATCTACTAATTGGACTGTAATACTCCCTAATGGTTTACCACAGTCACTGATGTACAAAAAAGTAGGACAGGAGCCAGCAAAGCTCCTGTCCAAATAACACCTTTTCATCTCTTCTATAGTCGTGAAAACAGGTGCAAATTCATTGAGTAATTCCACATAGTGGTGGTCTAAATCATGTAGGTCGAGCCTTCTGATGTTCGAGTTGTTGGACAAATGATAGCTCCTTTAAAAAGAGTTCTTTGATATATCCTTCGTTGGGTCGCATCTCTACCAAGGCTAGCCTTTCATGTAATTTGAACTTATCGGCATCCGAATAGGATACATAGTGTGCTACCTTCGCGCCTGTCACACCTAGTTGGTGTTGCACCTGGGGGTAGTAGTATTTTGGTATCCATCCTCTGAGTGCCTCCGAGTGTGCCCTGTCGTTAGGGCATTTAATCTCTACAATCAATCGACCATCCTTGGTGATACCATCTAGGCTGGCCATGAACCACGGAAACTTTTCGTGTTCAACACAGGCTGGCTCAACCTTTAGTCCTGTCAGGTCTTCGTACATCTCACGCACAATAGGCTCTAGGCGTTTGCCTCTAGCCATTCGCTCGTTCTCGTACTGCTCAGGTATAGTTCCTATTTTTTTTCCCATTAGTTCGTCTGGCTTGCACCAAGGGTTAGAACCCATTAGTACAGCAGCATCAGAACCACCTACCCCGCCCTGTCGCCATCTCAACCACTCTGAACCGCTCTGATCTAAGGTCACATACTTGCAATTCAACATGCTTGTTGTCCTCGGTGTGATGAAGCGGTAACTCCAGCTCTGCACGAATTTGCATTACCCGAATTTTTTCAGGTGAGCCGGGTGGATATACCGTAGGCAGGTACGGGTCTATTGTACCATGCCAGTCATACACACGACTAGACTGCATTGGTAAAATACCAAGATCCGTCTTTTCTTCTAGACATTTTAACCTTGCTCTCTGGTGGCGGAATTAAAGAGTGTATATGTTCTGCAATAGCCTTAGCCACAGTAGGTCTTGTGCGCGATCTGTCCGTTGCCCTCTGTGCTGATGGTGCCTCTTTAGGAAACACCTTGCCACTCTTACCACGCATCTGGTTATCCCAAAGGCCGTTAGCAGGCTTAGGCATAACCTGGGTTGGCTTCATAGGTGGCACATTGCGTGTGTGGAACCTAGTGTGTTTTGATTCGGTTGCACCGTGCTGGAATGGTTGGATTCCGAAGCTAGACTTCTCACCAATTATCCTTGTTGCGTGTCCGTGCATGACAGGATTCTCTAGCATCACCCTATCGGCGTGTGGTGTGTTTAACATGCGTTTGAAGTCTTCTGCATCCCTCTGCATGTCTTGCATTCTAGTTGGGTACGCTAGCGTGCCATCCAACTTCTTTTGTGTTAGCCTGCTTACTGAACTGTTAGCCATGTTCGTGCAGGTAGGGTGGCCTAACAACATATCCCAATGGTGGCTACCGTCTAGAAGATCCCAGTAGTTCCCTTGGTGGTGGTTTGTTTGGTCAACCTCGTTGGGTTTAAAGTCAGCAGTGGTGACATGGTGCCCCAACGCACGCAAGTGCGATGCGACACCATTACTACACTCACCAGCTATAAGCACTTTTCCCATTAGGCTACATTCTTCAATGCACTGCGTAAGCCGTAAGCAGCTAAGGCAGCTAGGAACGATTGACCAGCTTGCTCAATGTGACCTTGTGAGAATTGGTAAAGTGCTAAACCAAATAAACCAGCACAAGCCAAGTATGTTTTAAATCCAGCCATAATTAGACTCCTTTAAGTTTTTTAAGTTCTTCTTCAACATCAATTACCTTAGACTCTTTTGCTTTCTGTGCCAGAAGCTTTCGCACGCCATCAATGATAGGGTGGTCTTTAGGACGGCAGGTTTCCCTTGCAATCCAACCACCTGCAAAACCTGCAATAGCAATTGCAATAGTTATAATGCTCATTAGTCATCACTCCTTCTAAAAAAGAATACAGCCAAACCAAGTGTAACAACGATAACAACAACCAACAGAGATCCCTCTAGGGTAGCTCTGAGATCTGGATCACCCCCCTTCCGGTAGTTAGGGTCCACCTTCCGTAGTGCTGTTGCCAAACCTACTGCTCCATCCGTGTAGTCGTTTTGTCTATGCACCACTGTGCCGTCTGGAGATTGCACATAGATTGCAATCTCACTGTTAGCCTCAAAGCCAACGCCATTAACCGCCCAGTGGTCTTTAGGGTAGTCTTGTACTACTGTGAAAGATCTAAAGTCTGAAAGTGCAGGGTCGTTGTATAAGTCATCGCGCACCTTCTTTCTAATTGCGTCCGAACCAATTACAGTGATTCGTATAAACTGACTATCGTCAGGTATACCCTGGGTTCCCATAAGCAGAAGTGCACTCTCCTTAGTGATACTCCTACCGTTGTGGTAGTAACTCTCAGGCCTTCCCTTCATCTCGGATAACTCAATACCATAATTAGCCATCTTCTTTATAGGAAACAGGTCTAAATATTTATCTGGTACTGGCGTAGGCAGTGTGGACTCCTTGAAGTTACCCTTTGAGTCCATCTCCAGGTAAACTCGTTCGGGTACCTTATACACCCCTATCTGAATAGAGTCTCTATATAGTGCCACCTGACGAGAATCGTCAGTAGGCACCCAGCTAAAGTCTAAAAACATAATCACAGCAAATAGTAAGTTCATCATATCTCCTAGTGTGGCACAGGTGGTGGTGGTGGTGCGAGCCAAACAAAGGCCCAACCGTTAGAATCGTTAGCCCATCTACTTTTAAACTCCTCAGGTGTCATCCAGATTAGCTCGCCTGCTGTGCCGTTATTATCCCATATTGCTGCCCACTTATCGTCTAAGTGAGCCAAACACACCATGTGGGCGATTGTGCTCGAATATCGCACTTTATCACGCCCTGAATAGGTCACAGCTGGAAACCTACCTGTCTTGAGTGCTAGCTTAAGCAGGTCTAGCTCTTTCCCTTCATATTGCACATACTCAGGCGTGTTGATTTTCTGTACCTGAGAGTACTCTTTTAGTTGTTTGTCTACCTTGGAAGGGTACCCACCACCTGGCTTATTGGCACACCAATTGCGTAGGCCACGAACCTGCTCTAGGTTCTGCCACCTTCCAGCCATCTCAATAGAAGACATCACGCACATACCCGCACCGTCCACATGAGAACCAATGTTGCTGATGTGCTGTGCTAAAGGAAAGTCAATCTGTAGTGGCGTAGAACCGTCAGGCGCGATAGAACCACCTAGAGTAATAGACTCAACTGAGCCTTCTAGGTCTGTGCCCCAAGGTCGTTTAGGCTTAGGCACATCTGGGATAATTGGTAGTGGTATTGGTGGTACAATTTTTGGCCTAAGAAATGGCATTGGGTCAAACTTCAGGTTCCCAAAGTACACCTCGTTAGCTGCTATAAGGCCTACAGCTAGAATTAACATGCCGATTACCTTGTTCATGATGATCTCCTGTTAGTGAGAAGAAACAACACAAAGAACGCAACGCCTCCCATTGTAACTCCGTCCTTGAATCCCCACCAGTATATTCTATCAATAGTCCACTTTAAAGGTAGTAAAATATCCTCTAAAAGTTCAATTGGGGGTAGATCCTGTGGTGTCATGTTCGCTCCATTTCCCTAGTGGGCACTTTTCAGTAGTCCAGCTAGTCTTAGGTTTTAAAAAACATCCACAAACGCCGCATTTATCTTCTTTTTTAAATTCACAGCTATTGCAGATAGATAGCCTGTTTTCGTGCACCTCTAGTGGCACTCTTTTACAACCTGAGAAACCCCAACTTGCAACAGAGGATATTAGAGAGCTAGCTTGTTCCAACATAGGCGGAACTTTTATAGACTCGTCATTATCCCAAGCTGCCCTCACCCTAGTGTTGTGGTGGTAGTGCCAGCAAAGTTGGCACTGGGTGTTATCCCAGGTGCTGTTAGGAACCACATTATCGCATGTGCAAGGTCTTGGCATTAGGTTATCCAAAAATTAACATCTATAGAAGGAAGTGAAGATCCAACTTTTCCAATAAATATTTGAAAGGTTGCAGTGTAGTTTCCCCCGCCATAAGTATAGGGCAATGTAATAGGGCTTGAACCTGAGCCAGTAAAAATATCACCTTCCCCAACACTATAATAATCAACCATACCAATGGTTTGAAAATACGAAAATTGAGGTGCGCCAGGCACGCTCACGGGATTGGCTTGTCTGTCACAACATATCATAATCATTTCTGCACTTTGTCTATTTCCCCAAGTCCCGGACCAGTTTATAGTAGATGTCGATGGGCATGTAATAACTAGGTTAATGAACAAATTGTCATTAGGTTCATTTTCAAAATTGCCATCCCCCACTACTGAAATATTAAAAGGATTGGCTAGTGTTGTACCGCCACTACTCATTACTGTCCACGCACTTGTGTACGGTGTAATATAAGATTCTATAAGTCCTAAAGTTATTAAATTGGGGGTAGGTGTTGGCGTAGGTGTGGGAGTTGGTGTAGGGGATTGTGTAGATGTGCCACAATACCTGCGCCATGCGTAACTGTTCCAATACCATGCTCTACCTGCAAAGCTGTAGATGTCGTTGGTTGCGTGTGTTGTTGGGAAAAAGAATGGGCCTGTGTTTGTGTTTGCTGGTGCTGCACATGGGCTTAGTGTTGATGTAGGGCTTGATGCACAAGCCCCTACGGCTATTGTTGGCACAATTGTGTATGGATTCATTACAATCCATCCGGTAAGCGGGGGTGATGAAGAATCACCACTCATTGAATAATATGCAGTTTCACTTGGCGAAGAATGAATGCTCCATGTTGAACCACTATAAAAAAAATAATATGCGGAGTTTCCTACTTTTTGCCACCTCAGTGCTCCATTAAACTCTACCTTACTATATGTACCGTTATACAAAGGTAATTCAGCACCAGAAACACAATAAGGGTTTACTAGAATTGGTGTAGGGGTAGGGGTGGGTGTTGGTGTAGGAGTTGGTGTGGGTGTTGGTGTAGGAGTTGGTGTGGGTGTAGGAGTAGGATTTCTATAAGTGAACAGTGTATTAGCTGCATTGGTGCCACCCGGTGTGGTAACTAACACACTAACTATACCCGCAGCGTGAGCAGGTGTAGTTGCAGTAATCGTGCCCCCATTATTAAAAACAGTAACATTGGTAGCCGCAACTCCACCAAAGGTAACACTTGTTGCTCCAGTAAGGTAGGTGCCGTAAATGTCCACGGCATTACCACCTGCTATATAATTCCAATCTTCAATAACCATATATACGGTGGGTGGTACAACATAACTGAACAGAGTATTGGGCGCATTAGTCCCCCCCGGTGTGGTAACTTCCACAGAGATATTAGTAGTTGGAGCGGACGCAACTGAAGTTGCTGTGATGCTTGTATCGCTAACCACAACAAAATTGACATTTGAACCCCCACCTCCGGTAAAATTGAAGGCAACACCTGTTGCCCCGGTAAATCCGGTGCCAGTAATGGTAAGGCTAGTGCCACCTAATGTACTAGCTGTGTTTGGATAAATGCTAGTTACAGTGGGTGGTGGAGGTGCTACTGGCATATTAAATATCCTTAATTATTAAATTGTATCCAAGCTGTTTGGTAGTAGGTGTATTGAACCGCATCAGTAGTGTTAACCCATCTGTCGCCCTGTGCAGGTGAAGTTGGTGCTGTTGCACCTGACGAGAAATTATTAGTAGCAACATGGGTGCCACCTCCAGCTATGAGTATGGGTGTGCCTGTTTGATCGGCAACCCATAACTGCTTATCTGGAATATTAATTGCTATCTCAAAAGGTACAATATCTCCTACTATAGGGGCATCTCCAACCACTATGCTCCTTCTAGGTTTAATTATGTTTGTAGGTATTAGATTAATAGTAAGTACAGCGGATGTCATACCCGGTGAAGAGAATGTCACTACTACCTGTGAACCACCTGAAAAAGTTAACTGTGTGAATATTACAAAGCCTGACACACCGCTCTGTAGTGTGGTTGTTCCTGACATTGTCGCACCTTGTGCACTCGCAACAATGCTAATCCCACTCAAGGGTATGTTGTTATTATCCACATCCTTAAACTGCACCTTGACAGGTATCTGCATCACCCTACCGAGTGTAGTTGTGGTAGGCACCGGACTTGATGTCACTACTAGTTTAGATGCGTTGGATATTTGAAATGTGTTTGATGTTATAACATTTAAATTAGTGGTTATAAACGACAAAGACGCAGAAGATATATCTAGTGCGGTGTTTGTGTTATCTGGAACAATCCCAACATTGGTGAATGTTGCAACACCACTCACAAAAGTCTTTGTGAGTGTTCCTGAGAGGTTATAACCTGTGTTACCGGGCCCTTCCGCAACTAAAACCGATCCCACATACGCAGTGTCTATCGTAAAATCGTTAGTTACCGTGTCTAGGTCACCAACATGTATTACTGGCTGAGTACTAAGGGTTGCGTTGTATCGCGCACCTTGTGGGTGTGTGATTATCTTTAGTGTTTTAATAATAGCCATTAGTAGGAACCTCCATCAATTTCTAAACCAGCCAGTGCACCGCTCCCAGAAGAAGCACCCGGTTGCCATCTGTCGTTTAGTGTGTTCCAGGTGAGTGTTTGACCGTCTGAAGCACCATTACGCCCTATTAAGAGTTCCAAGGTAGTCATATTGTACTCCAGTGGGTAAACTGGTGTCAACACTTCTAGGTTGTCCTGTGGCCGCCATTCTAGTGCTGTTGCATCCCAACCTAGAACCTGCCTGTCTTGTGCACCAGCCTGTGCTATCCTTAGTACACTTCCTGAAGGTGTGTACGACAGTGGTAGTACGGGGTTTAGTGTTAGAGAACCACCAGAACCACCAGAGCCACCTGTGTAGTCTTCTATGTTCTGGTAGGTGCTGCCATCACTCCACCAGCTACCGTTTGGTGCAATTTCACCATCGTAAATGTACCCTGCAAGATTGCTCGATGTGGCTGGACCGAAACCCACCTTCACATGAATTGTTTTACCGCTAGAGTTGTAAACACAAACTTGCTTAATCACCGTTGCAATATTTGAAGATGTTGTAGGTAGCTTAAATATCGATGTGTTTGCAGTACCTGCAATAACCTTCTGAGTTAGTGTCTCTGTAATTCCCCAAGTGGTCTGGCCTGTGATACCGTGCGACATGGTGACATGCACCTTGTCCGAACTGTTTAGAGTCTGTACGCCAGTTGGTGCTGTTACTATGGATATCTCATCCATGTTTTGATTGTCTAGAACAATTACAGACGGGTAGCTAAGTAGGAACGCCTCCGAGAATCTCCACACCTTCTCTGATGGTATTGCAATGTCTATTAAGCATGTGTCGGTGTAATTATCGGGGTGGTCTTTCTGACCAACCCCCTCACCAACAGCTAGGGTGATGCTTAAGTAGGTGCGGATTCTAATAGAGTAAACTTGTGCGTCTATTGCGTTGTTGTATAGGTAGATCTCTCGAACCACCCTTGTACCTTCCGTGGTGTCATTTACCAAATTGTTTATATTGTTTTGCTGTGGACTGCTGTAGAACACACGCTCGTAGTTTTCCTCTCCACCAGGTCCTGGGTATAGGTTGGAGTCTTTTACAAACTCCATCAAGTGAGTGCTAGCCGTGACATTGCACGCAACACCCTGTGATTGAACATACAGCTTAGACTTGTAGCCGAGTATTAGTGTTTTCATATTCCAAAAAAGCTCCTTCTTTGAGATGCGTTGTTAGAGATAGGCCTTAGGCTTATTTGGTTCAAACTGTTTAAATAAAACACACCTAGTGAAGCCAAATCTAGTGACAGGTGTGGGTGTGTGGCTGTTCCAATGTTCTTTAACACTAAACCTGTTCCGCTAACGGTCTTTATTGCAAGTGTTGGATTTTCTGTTGTGCCTGTGTTGAATAATCCACCATCAATGTCCGCTAATGTAGGGTCACTACTTCCAGCGATACCCTGTGCACCTGTGCTACCAACTGGGCCTGTTGGACCGCGCAGGTTTCTAGGTGTTCCCCAAGGATCTGTTGCACTTGATGTCTTTGGACCAAACAAATAACTACCAATATACTCGCCTGTGGTGGTATTAAGTTCTGTGATTTGAAAGTCGCCAACATCACCTAATGTTGCACTAGGGTCAGGTGGTATAGATGCGTTTGATGCTACCGTAGCACTGTGGATTATTTGACCAGCCTGTGGACCTGCAATTCCCTGAATACCTTGTACGCCTTGTGGTCCGTCACTGCCTTTTAGCTCAATGTATGGGGTAGGCCAAACACCTGCTGCTTTAGGCCCGTACCACCGTATGGTTGTCACACCGTTGACTATTAGGAAGTCACCGTTGTTACCAATGTAGTTGTAATTAGTGTATGGTGGCATCGTGCTAGGATCGCCAGAGTGGTCTACTTTTCGGATAAGGTTTTGTGTTGAATTGCCTTGTGCCCCAGTTGTGCCCGTAGGACCTTGCACTCCCTGCACGCCTTGAATTCCAGCAGGACCCGTAGCTCCGGTAGGTCCAATTAAACTCACTGGTTCTTGAATAGATGTCCACTTGTTGTTTAGACATCCTGAGCATTTAGGTCCGTACAGATAATGCCCTGTGGTGTCAATGTAAAAATCACCGGATCTTCCTAAACCTTGTGGTGGTACACCCTCGCCCCAAAGAATAGTCGGCCTTGAGTGGTCGTATGGTGTATCTGCAACCCATGCAACACCATCGTACATGAGCACATTCCCAGACTGTGCGTCAACTCCGAATGAAAGAATCTTATCTGTTGAATTCCAGAACAGTGGTGCATTTGCAGTGATGTCAGCAGCGGGTAGGTCTTTAATTTCCCACGCTAGTGTGTCAACATTCCACAAAATTGCTTGATCGTCTTTTGAGCCATCGCCTATCTTTATTGTCGATGTTTCAGAATCCCACTCTAAAGGTAGAACCGCATTAATTGAGCTTACCGTTGTTGAATTTACCCAATTAGTTCCGTCAAAGGACAACACATCACCTGTTTCAATTGTTGTGATTACAACATCAGATAAGGACTCTAGTGTTATCTCACCGTTCACCCACTCTGTGCCTGAATATTTTAGAACTTCACCGGATGCCACACTAGTGATAGTTACATCAGCTAAACCATCTAGAAGCTCGTTAGGTGCTTCACCGCTCCACGACTTATTTACACTGTTCCAGGTTAGTACATCACCTGTGGTTGTTCCATCAGCTAGAGAGACTGTAAGTGTGGTTGACTCGTTAGGGAAAACACCTGTGGTTACCGATGTCATAGTGATAGGAAGTGTACCCACAATGTTTGCTGTCTCACCCTGTGCGCCCTTAGCTACTAGCAAATCCCAATTAAATGTTGTGTTAGGTGTGATGTTTAAAGTGTTGTCAACCTCGCAAATATACAACGACCCCAGGTACTCTACCACAGCACCTTCGGAGTAGTTTACAGTAGCTGACCATGTGCCGTTCCACTCCATACCTGCGGTGCCGTCAGCACCAGCAGGTCCAGCTATACCATTTTGACCGTTTGTTCCGTTAGCCCCAATTAGAGACACACCAGATCCCCAATCTGTGCCCGATTTAGGTCCAAATAGTATTGGTGCACCTGTTCCAGCCATCTGCATATAAAAGTCGCCATCCGTGCCTGTTCCAGAGGCTGGTGCACCTGCTCCAGAGTAGATAGACTTAGCTGCTACGCTGGTACCTGCTACCCACGCTGTACCGTCATATTTTAGAACATTGCCTGTTGCTGCATTTGGAACACTAAAGCTAAGAGTTGTAGTAGCTTCCTCCCAGACAATTGGAGAGGTGGCGTTTATAACCGCCGTTGCACTTGTTGCAGTTCCTTTAGCTGCGACTAAATCCCAATCGGCTATAATTGTTGGGTTGTTAGTGGTGCCAGCGGGTGGTTTTGCCACATAGCTAGATCCATTGTGCTGAACTACTGATTTTTCTGGGTAGGTAACTCCAGATTGAAACGCACCACGCCAGACTAGTCCAGCACTACCTGAATCCCCTTTTGAACCTTGTGCACCCGCAGAACCCGCTGGGCCTAGAAGTGATACACCTGCACCCCAACCTTGTGAAGTAGTGTAACCACCGTACAACCTACCTGCGACTAGATCTATGTAGAAATCCCCCTCCCTACGCTCTGTAGAGCTTGGGAAGGTGGATGTGGGTACCTCATTACCGTAGAAAATTTTAGTACCGTCTGGACCAACCGCACCAACTGCACCAGCCACACCTTGTTCGCCCTGTGCTCCGGTTTCCCCTTTAAGATCTATTGCGCCGCCCCAACTGACAACACCGCTTGTAGTGACCTTGGGTCCGTGTAACAGGCGTGTTGTTGTATTGAGGAAGTAATCACCGTCTATTGCGGTAGTTGTTGAAATTGGGCCTGTTGTGCCCGATAGAAAGGTAGCCCCACGGACTCCCTGAACACCTTGAATTCCCTGTGCCCCTGTTGAGCCTATTGCGCCAGTTGCACCCGGTGGTCCTTGTGCTCCATCAGCTAGTACCCTAGTCCAAGAACCTACACCACCTGCATATTTCCAAATGTATAGAAAGCTATCGGATGTGTCGTACCAGAACGATTTTGCCGTAGTAGGGTTAGCTGGTGCAGGCGGAACCGCATCTTGAATTATATAAGTGGCTGAACCGCCTAGTGAGGATATATTAATACCACCTAGCGTAAAATTGTCACCTACAAAAAGCTCTTTTGTGTCGTATGCAAATGCTGGTTCACCTGTCAGAAACATTTGCGTCTGAATTGCTGCCTTAGGTCCATTCTTAAATTGAATTAGCATATTACGCCTCTTTAATTATTATTTTAGTGGTTGTGCCTACGCATGAAAGTAAGTTTAAGTTTCCGCTCAGGAATTGCATTTTAAATGGTGCGGATGTAACACACATTGGGTTGTTAACTGATACGAGTTCTTTGTTCCCATCCAGAAGATCTAAAATACGAAGTGTTGCCCCACCCTCGGTTCCACTAAGTCGCAAATTAGCAATGATTAGTTTTTTTAGAGGTCCTACTCCGTCAAGTACTCCGCTCCAACCACCCCCTGTTGCACTTTTTTGTAAGTCTATTACTACATCTTTTAAATATGAGCAAGACGCTGGTGGAGTTTCAAAAGTCAAAACTAAATTATCCGGTATGGTTGTGTCCGTGCCGTTGCACTTAAAATTATAGGACGGGGCAGAACCATCACAGACGGTGGTAGTCGTGTACGAAGATAAAGACTGTCCTGGAACATACGACTGAGGTGGTGTAAACATTCCTAGAATAATTACAGCAGGTACTTCAACAGGTTTGCTAGAATCTTGGCAATAAATGTCTAATGGAGGAGGGAACGGTTGCGAATCTACGCAACGCATATTCACTGCCCAGTTTTGTTTTTTAAAGGTATTGCTGTCCGTAGCTGAGGAGGTGTTGTCGGTTGTGTCCACAACTACTATGGCGTAAGTAGGTGTCTTTGTAGTCTTTCCAAATGATATTCTTCCCCTACCGTCACTGCACGCACCGTATCTAGGTCTATTCCCGGTAAGTTTTCTAGATGCAACTTTTTGACCGTCCCAGTACACACTTATTTCTGCTGGGACTAAAAAGTGAAAGTCTAAAGCTGCTGTTCCTGTTGCACTTCCTAAGCAGAACTTAGCTACATATGGGGGCGTGTGATACCAAGGGTAGTCGGTGAGTAACCCGGCAGTAGTTACCTCATAGCTGCTAGGTACTGATTGACCTCTTACTTTAATCGGGCTAAAGGGTAGAAAATTTTCTGGAATACCTCTGCCAATTAACGGGCCAAATGACATATCATCTGATTGCATACCTTTGCAGGTTCCACATGGGTGGGTGTCTGAATCACAACCAGCCTCGTCACCTAGGTAGGATTCAATATATATGTCTTGTATTGGGTCGTTGTAAGGTGCGCGTACTACCTTAGTAGCAACCGTATCCGCCACTTGATAAATTACATAATCGTGCATCCCGCTAGGTGGTATTTCTTCCACACCGTTTAGAATTAAATTAGCGTCACCCATCTGAAGTTTAACCCAGTCATCCCTAAATACCTCCATGTACTCAGTCATCTGCCTTTTGTTAAAAACTGCTTCGGTTTCTGTAAGTGGTAATTGTGCGTACACCGGGCAAGACTTTGCAGAGGCCTTGTAGCTTGATATATTTAACATGAAGTACTTGCTTAAAACAGTAGAACCCGCTGATGGTTCAGACCATGTGGCGACACCTCCTCCAGTAACTGATGTAGCCGTGTATATTAAGTTTTTTCTTAGGTCGTAAGCTTTATCGTTAGCTTTAACAGGCACATTTATTCCCTTGTCAGGGTTCACACTAGCTTTGCGAGTAAATGTGGCTGGTGGTGTTAAGTCACCGTCTGTGGATGTGTAGTAGTGCACATAACTGTCAGGCAGTGATGCAGAATTCGTAGTGTCGTCACCAAACTGACCTATAGGGTTAAGTGGGCTTGTTGTGACTAACTTGTACGGTGTGTTGTTTACCATGAATGTGATTGTGGAAGGTATGAGACCTGGGGTGTCTCTAGATCTTAAAGTTACATCCTGAAGACCTGTCTCACTTGTTTGTATTTCAGACTCTATGTCGTACGCTCTAGATAGGTTGCTTTTAGGGAATGATGCCAAGCTACCAAATCCACCCGAAGCTTTTGTAGACTTAAGCGTGGTGCGTGTTGTCATCTTTGCCAAGCTATTTGATGCGTTCATCACATGTATTGAGGAGTCGTGTTTTAATATAAGCTTGGTGTTTGTGGATCTACCGATAGCGTCCAGAAGTATCGGCAGTCTTGTTTCCTGACTAGATGACAAGAAAGCCTTGTTAGGGAATAAGTACTTACGGTCAATAGTATCTACAGTAATAGACTGAGTAGCATACCCTAATCCGCCTAGTATGTTTTTGTAGAGGTCTTCCCATGTGGTGCAGCTTTTAAAACTGAATGTTCCAGCTGTGTGGTACCACCACCAGTACCTGTCGTCCACCAGAGGTAGAACCCACAAGCCTTTTTTCTTGTAGGAGTTAAAGAGTGGCCTTGGGGGTAGCATCCACATGTCAAATGTTGCTTCGTTTGCATTTGTGCGTATGTACAAGGACTTTGATCTGTAGCCATTCCGAGGGTGGTTTACACTAGCACGAATTCCACCAAATTCATCCGCATTGTCAGGATTACCTGACACATCAAACTTAGGCATCTTTTCTAAATTTTCTGATGTTACTAGAAAGAACCCAGCAGCGTACCTTCTAGCACCCACTGGCCAGTATAGCTGGCCAAGCTCTAATTCAGAATACCTGCTGTATTCAGGTATTGATGAAACATCACTGTATTTTAAAGATTCTGTGTAGTTTGCGGATAGGTAATCTGATGGAGAAAACAGGTGAACATTGTGTGCGTACTCTTTCAACTCCTTGTTAGGTAGTATTAGTGGCATACCATCATAAGTCATTATTATTGGCATTATTGTATTAAGCTGTCCGGTATGTTAGGAGTTGCTGAATTAGGCAGTGTGAATCCCGAAGGGCTTGTTCCAAAAAGCCTATCAAAAAGAATCTGGAATGTGGCGTTAGTGTATGTTGCCCCATTTGTTGTTCCATCGTCTTTTACTTTAGTAATTACATTATCTATTCTATTGCCCTTGTATAATGGCTCGGTTGGTAACCCTAGAACGGACACGAACGGACCACCTGGGTAAACCTCATGCATCTCGGAAAGAACCATGTCCTTGACATATAAAGTCTTTGTGCTTTCTAAGGTAGATCTAATCCTAAGGTGGACAATTGGTGATTTCTTTGAACCCATAACAAAAGATCCGGTAAATACAGAGTCCGTGCTTGTTAGGGTTGATAACGGTACGCTAAAACTTAGCATAGAGTTAACATCTGATGTTAGTATAGTACCATAATCGTCTATTAAATCTATCTGAAAATCCCCAGTTGTTAAAGCCACAGGTGCGTTTAATTTAAAGTAAAAACTGTACAGTGCGTTTGTGTTTATATAGGTTGTTACATTTTGCTGAAGTCTTACATCTTGAGTTGCATTCCCTGTGATAAGCAACCCGGTTGTTGTCGTTGTCCAGTTAGTTCCTTTAGTTCCTTTTGATGCGGATGAATCCCAAGAGAGTGGTGCGGTTACTATTGTTGTGTCAGGCTCTGTAAATGTGCCGTTTAGAAGTATATTGCCTTCTGAGCCAGATCCTCGTATATTCACCCTACTAAATGTGTCTGAAGCCCCCGAACCTGCTGGATAGTCGTAGCTGTAAGCACCGTCTACGCTATCCTTAGTTATAATAGAAAATGTCTCATTACCTGAGGATGCACCACCCGTGTAAGAGTCTGAAGAAACCTCAAACCTAATAGATTCAGCTAGTGTGAATTGGTTAGGTCCACCTTGTGTGTTTTTGTTTTCCCACACCACTACATTTTTAGCACTAGGGTCTGACACAGTGATTGTGTTTTTTAACTTCGCCACTGTTTTGTTATCCTTTAGCATCTGAGACACTAGCTCATTCATGCAAGCCGTTACATTTTTAGGTATTAGCGGGTCGTGTGTTGTAACCGTGTCTATAAGTGCGTTTGCCGCTACATCTAAAAACAAATTAGGCATAAGGTCACTTATTAAGCTAATTTGACTCTCTATTGTAGGAATATAATTTAAAACAAGTTTTGTCTTACCATTCAAAGTAAACTTTTCCACAAATGTTGGAGATTTAGCATAATACAGTGATTTCTGGAAAGCGTTAATGCTTTCCAGAAAACCCCCAATTAGACCAATTTTTGTAAATATTCCGTAGGTTCCATCGTATACAATTGCCATGTTTTTTCCTTTTTATGCGTTTGTTATATCACCAGAGGTTGGACTAGTTGAGGCTACCGTTCCTGTGTGTGTCATGTCTTCATAGAAGTCGTCCTTAATCACAGGTGCCTCTATTCCACCCATCCACTCGTAGAATATAGATGTCCAATTATCAAATGAGGCTCCGTTTGCAGTGGATGTCGTAGCGTACACATTGGAACCGTCTATAGGACTTTTTGGGTAGTAGAATGTCCTAGTCTGTACCGCCTCAGGGCTTGACAAAGACATCATGTACACAGCACTACCGTTGCAGTGGTATGTGGTTGATCCTGTCTGTGGGTCTATTTCAGGGGCTTGCATTGTTATTTCGTGCCTGACAAGTGTTCTCTTGTTAATACCTGTGAATGCAGTTAGCAGTGCGGGTACATCCGGTGGCTTATTCATTCTAGAGAAAGAGAATACCATAACCTCTTTGGATGTTCCACCAAATTCAAAGATCTCTTTACTATTAGTAGCGTCCAGAATAGGTGATGTTATTAAGGATGCTTCGTAAACATAGCTAATGGAAACCTGAGCACTTGTGTACGGAAACATACCGTGCGCAAGCGTGTAAACAACAGGCCTGCTGTGCAATCTCTCTAGTGCGTTTATACTAATTGGCATAAAGCTCCTGAATTCTTTGAAGTAGTGCAGCTATAGCAGCATTATTAACAGCAGCACCGTTCTCTGATGCGTAACCACCGGACACAAGTTTGTCTGTAACACCCTTCCAAAAAGCAGCTGGCCTTAGCTTGTCTTTGTACGCCGCCGAGTACAAGTTAAACCATGTGGCAAACGCAGCTTTTGCTGTTCCAGCCCTTAGCTCTGAAATCTCCATAGGCACTAGCATTGAGTAGTGTTGCCGAACTGTGACTATTGATTTTTCCCAAGGGAAGTTGTTGTATATGTATGTGTCTACCTGTGCGTTAACCAACTTATCAAACCTAGCTAGCTGCTTGGCGTTCATCTTAACCCTAGGGTTCCCAATTACTTTTGCAGGTAGTAGCACTGTTGCCTGAAAGTTGTTTTTTTTAATGACATATCCGCCGGGCACCTCTCTGTAATATTTTAGTCTTTTTCTAACTACGCTGCTTCCGTATAAATTTAAAACTTGCCTGTTTGGGAAAGGGGAAAGTTTTGGAAAAAACAAATCGCCACTGTTATAGCTCATATTACCTCCTATACATTAAAGTGCACTTCTCTGTTATTTCCAGGAAGGTATTTTTCTTTAGCGGTGTCGTGAGGATCGACAGGGAATTCAGCTGGTGATTGTCGTATAGCCTCAACAAATATCTGCTCTAGGTAAGAACCTCTCATTTGATCTTTTCCAGACCTAGCACTTACAATTGTAACATCATTCAGCTTGTCGTTGTATTGACCACCCTTATAGGTCTTAATTGCTACACCATCGATGTCTTCATCGTTAGACATGAATCCTTTAAAGTGCAGGTAGTTTAAATTAAACTTCTTACCCGTGAACACGGTGAACGGGTCTAGTGTTGTTTGTGTTAGTGTTGAGTTATTAACAGTCCAGAATTTCTGTGCCACCTTAACAGCACTAGAGTACCTCTTAACCTGAATACGAATAAAGCTACCTACCAAGTCTTCCTCTAAGTGGAAACCGTACCTGCCCGCACTAATGTCAAAAGGCATTCTCTTCTCAATTATAAAGAACGCAAGGTATTCAAGATCCCTCTTATCTGATAAATTGTTTCCGTATATTGTTATGTCTAGTGTCTCTTCGTTTAGTGGTATGAACTGTGATACCGCGGCACCACCAGCCTTAATCATTTTTAAAAGCTTACCACCTGTGTATGCGTCTAGTAGTGATTTTCCTCCAGCGGATATAGCGGACGCTATAGAGTCTGTAGTGTTTGTTATTCCTTGTTTTATCTCTATTCGTGTTATGTTCTTCGTATTTGGCCAAGGCACCACATACGGGTCATCTACACCGTTGTTTATAACAGCACCTTTACCCGTACCAGCGTTATTCCGTGTGTCTATGTGAAAGTGTGTCTCACGGTCTAGGAAGCTATACTCCATCTTCATTGAGCCTGGGTGAAGCCTGCACTTTACTAAGTCTCTCTTAAACCCAACTGGCGTGGGTATATTTATTATCTCTCTGAAGTCGTCAGGTGACAAATTGTTGTTGAATAACACATCTGACCTGAAGTGCAAAACCCCAACAACCTTTATGGTCGTGTAGAAGTCTTGGTCAATGATGTGCTCCATAGCGTAGTTGTTGCTTAGTATCGGGTACCTAGGTGCACCGTACAAGTGTGCCTCGTTTAAGTCTGTCTGGATGACAAACTCAACATGAGCACTGTTCATCCCATTTATTCTTTTTAAAGAGCAACCTAGAGGCCTAGGTCCGTTGTTGCAATCTACAGACTCTTCCGCATTTGTCGAAGGATCTCTCATAGGCGATTCTAAAAGTATCTGACCACCAACAGAGTATATAAGCTTAAGCCTTGGAGTTGTAAGGAAGTGCTGAATAACATTATCGACATCTATAACATTGGTAGAGTTAGGTCCTAGAACCATCTGGTCTATGTCGTTGTCAGGCGAAACAACACCCTTGACTAACAAAGTGTGCCTTGTGTAGATGTAGTGCGTCTTTTCCTTATCTGCGTAGACAGGTTCTCTCTTGTAATCCTCAACACGAACCATACCTATTCGTATTGGCCCGTATTGCAGGAAATTTGCAGATATTCCCATTATGTGACATCCATTATGTATTTTACTTCAAAGTTTAAAAATGACCTAGATACTTGCCTCTGTGAGGACTTCTCTGAGTCTTCCTTGTTGTAGTGTGCTATCTCACCCCAAGCGGCGTTAGGCTCTGCGAGTCGGACAGGCTCTGCACTTATCATATCACCGTTTGTGTTGTAAAGGAATTTTAAATGTAGGCAATTTAAAATTTGTTCTTCTCTCCTTAGGTGACCGTACACAGGGTCCATAAGCGACCTCTCGTCTGTGTCGCTCCTATCAACACCTAGCCTTGTCCTAATTACAATAGTTATAGTTCTGAGAAGAACGCTGGCGGTTCTTCCAGCCCCACTCACAAATTCCTCAACAGGGAATGGTAAGTTAGCTTTTATAAGTATGTCAAAGTCTCCCCCGTATATCGGGATGTCATCCCTAGCGACAATCTTAACAATAGTGTCGTTAGTTATACTCAGGCTTGTTTTAATAGCTGTCTTTATAGATTTTAATATGTCAGCTATAGGTGATTTTATTTGAGCCATTAAAGACCTGCTTCAGTGTAATATAAAATTTCTAAGTGTGTCTTTTCAAAGCTTGGTGCACTTGCTGATGGTATACCAGAAACCATAGTAGGGAAAGACATAGCCTCTTTTTGAATTGCAGCTAAACCCAACCAAGGTATTATGTCTTTTAGTATGTTTTCTTTTTGTGGTTTTTGTGGGTTTTCTACCTTGACAGGTGGTTCAGCAACAGGTGCGGGTGGAACCTTTCTAGCTGCATCTTCTTTTGCTTGTACTGCTGCTGCTGTGTCTTCTTGCTCTTTTTTCTTTCTGGCGTTTTCTGCTGCTACTGCGGCAAGTCTTACTTTTTCTTCTTTTTCTCTTTTTTCTTTTTCTGCTGCCCTTGCTGCTGCTTCTTGTGCTGCTATTCTTGCTGCTTCTTTTTCTTTTTCTTTTAAAAGTTCTTTTGCCTTTTCGTCTTTTATTCTTTCTGCTTCTTTAAGAAGCCTTTCACGCTCTGCCTTTATTTCCTTATCTTGTCTATCGGATTCTTCTTTGTCTTTTACAGGATCGGCTAATCCAACAGCATCCATAATATTAGCAGGTATTCTTAAAGCTGTGCCTATTTGACGAATACCACCTGATATTACTCTTCCAAAACCTGTGGGTGGTGGTTTAACTCCAGTTCCACTTGGTGCTGCTAAAGGTGCAGGTGTTGGTGCAGGTGTTGGTGCAGGTGTTGGTGCAGGTGTTGGTGGTGCATTTGCTGCGGCCTCATCAGCTTTAACTTGTTCAACTGTGTCAATATTTTCTCCGGGTTCTACTAAAGCTGGAACTGGGTCACTACCATACCCAGGCACCTTACCACCTAGTTTAAATCTTATTGGTTCTGGGCCATTATCCGCCTTAACCACAGTACTTGATTGTTGAGTATTATCATCTGCCTTAACCGTATTATTATTAACCTCGGTGAGATATTGTTTAAAGCTATCTGGGCTAGGGCTTTTAGGGTCTTTCTTGTGATTAATTTTTAGAGCGTTTATTACTTCTTGGAATCCTTTCGCAGCGTTTGGTACTACTTTTTGTGAATTACCCCAGTCTAGTAAGTCTTGAATGTCCCCGCTAAATATTTTTCCAGTTGCCCTATAATAGACTGCGTTTAGGTCTCCTATATTGGCGGAGACTTCCCTAGGTCGTGAGTAGTAGTTGACCCCTGACGCAACACCATAATCCGGGTTATTCTTTTTTAATGAGGCCACGCCTTCTGAATCTGGGAACTTATCCTTGGGCTGTAGTTTGTGACGAAGTTCGTGGAGTAAAATAAGCTCTTCGAATTCTCCTTTTTGCTCTCTAACATTAACACCATCTGAGGATGCACTAGTAAATCCAGCCACTTCTTTTTCTTTTGATGAACTGTCAAAAACAGTAACAGGAATCATGTCGCTAACTTTTCTGTAATTTAGCATGTGCTCGAAGTAAGGGTCCCAAATTTTTGTTGCGGCACTAGGATTTTTCCTATTTTCGTTTTGGTGTATTTGTGCTTTGTTAAGGCGAATTTTCATGTCTTCTAAGGACATGCCGTTATAGGCTTTTTTAAGAGATGACCCATAGCTTGTCTTACCCATAGCTTTAGGGTTTCCCAAGTTTAAATGAGGGATAGCATCGACATACTGTCTGTATTTCTTGACCTGTTCTTCATACTCTTCTTTGGTTACGGTTCCCTTCGGTTCACCTACAATGTGGAAGTCTTTGGAGTCCGGTGGGTACGGAGTAAATTGGGATGGGTATCCTGTCTTATCTGCTGTAGGTTGAGCCTTAGGACTTTCTTCTGGTGTCGGACTAGGTGCAGGTGTTGGTGGTTGTGTGTCCTTACCTTGTCCGGGTTTTCCAAAAAAGTATGTTAAACCAGTTTCTATCTTTTTAATTAAACCGTCAAAAGGTAGCTTTTTTGGTTCTGGTTTTTTTGTTGGATGGTCTAGCTTTATACCACGAAAGTCAAACCCTGGGTTTATTGGCCTAGTGGGTACCTTAGGGTTCATACCTATGCCCATACCAGAGGCTAGAAGGCCTGCTGTTCTGTAGTTTCCTTCCGAAGCTGCCCAAGCTGACCCTAATCCAAAAGCTGCTTGAATAGGCTTCTGTAGGTACCTTAATGGGGTTCCACCCATTATTGGGTTTGTTAGAGGTGCTATAAGATTACCCATGAAC
>Ga0209553_1000406_pt1 | contig 22644 bp, 27 predicted proteins | sample LauGreFBDMM110DN_2_FD_188217 | JGI IMG/M metagenome (GOLD analysis project Ga0209553, IMG submission 188217) | Freshwater lake microbial communities from Lake Michigan, USA - Fa13.BD.MM110.DN (SPAdes) (version 2) | ecosystem: Environmental > Aquatic > Freshwater > Lake | place: Lake Michigan...
GTTTGGAAAAGATCGCTTTTCCCAACGCTTGAGAAATTCTAGTTTCTCCGAAAGCAAAATGGGACGTGGGTTTGTGTTGTCGGGAGACGATTGCCGAATTACACTGCGAGTCTTCGTTTCCCCGCCGGGATTTAAATTCCGGTCCGTCGGGCGGCTCGTTGGCTGTGCAGCCTTGTACGAGTTCCACGGGGTGCATTGCCCGCAGTTGCAGTATTTCCAAAAGGTATTTCGTATTCCATGGCCACAATTTCCCGTGCTGACCTCAAGAAACTCCGTAAACGCCGCGCTCGCCTCAAAAAGAAAAAAATGACCTGCCAGTTTTCTGGTCACGGTTCAATTCCACGTCCGGTTTATGTGGACTACAAGGATCTGAAAACACTACGAACGTTGATCGACCGCGAAGGACGCATTTTGCCACGCCGCCGCACGGGAACTTCTGCTCTGTATCAACGAGCGGTTCGCACGGCTGTGCTTCGCGCTCGTTTTATCGGTCTTCTGCCATTCGTAGCCGAAGAATAAGGTACGTTCAGCAGACGCAAACAAACTCACGAAGCCGTCTGTTCACAGACGGCTTTTTTGTTGCGCTGCTTTCATGTAGGATAGACATTCATGTCCGTCGTTTGCCGTGAGACGTTGTCGGCCCGAAAAACGCGCTGCTGCTTGAAATCGTCTTGCTACAGTGCGTTTTCTGGCACGGTCTAGGACAAGAATGTCCAAGCTACAGAAGGCATAGCCGGGAGACAGACGTGGCAACTCGCATACTCAGTATTTCTGGACTACGAGGCATCATTGGCGATGGGCTGGATCCGATTTACACAACGCGGTTTGCGGCGGCTCTGGGAACCATCTTCTGCGGGGGTAAAGTGGTTGTCGCTCGGGATGGGCGATCGACGGGGCCGATGATTCAGCACGCTGTCATCGCAGGCTTGCTGGCAACCGGGTGTGAAGTGCTTGATGCGGGCATCTGCACGACGCCGACATGTGGAGTGCTGGTCCGACACCATAACGCAGCGGGTGGACTGCAGATTACCGCCAGTCACAATCCTATCGAATGGAATGGACTCAAACCTTTTGCGCCAGACGGATCGGTGTTCAATCGAGAACTTGGACAGCGGCTCATCGCCATTCTGGATGCTGAATCAATTGCATGGAAGGATTGGGCTGGGCTCGGTAAGGTCACAGTATTGAGCGATCCCGCACAGCCCCATCTCGCCAAAGTTCTCTCACTCGTCGATGTCAAAGCCATTCGGAAGAAGAAGTATCGCGTTGTGCTCGACTGTAATCACGGTTCGGGTGCAACCTGTGGGCCACAGTTGCTCGAAGCCCTTGGTTGCGAAGTCGTCGTATTGGGTGGTATACCGGACGGTCGTTTCGAACACATTCCGGAACCGACGGAAAAGAACCTCGGCGATCTTTGCAAAGCCGTCATTCAGCACAAGGCGCACGCTGGGTTTGCGCAGGATCCCGACGCCGATCGGTTGGCCATTGTCGATAATGAAGGACGTTACATCGGGGAAGAACTGACGCTGGCTCTCGCGGCCGATTTTGTCCTTGAGCACCGCAAGGGGCCATTCGTCGTTAACGGATCGACCAGTCGCGTGACAGCCGACATTGCCGCAAAACATGGTTGCCAGTTCCATCGAAGTTTTGTCGGTGAAGCGCATGTCTGCGCCAAGATGCGGTCGGTGCAGGCCGTCTTGGGTGGCGAAGGCAACGGTGGTGTGATCGAGCCGCAGGTTGGTTATGTGCGCGATAGTCTGGTTTCCATGGCATATGTGCTCGCCGGGATGACGGAGAAGAAAAAGACGCTGGCAAAATGGGCAGACTCGTTGCCATTTTATACGATTGTTAAGGACAAGATTACCTGTCCAGCCAGTGCAGTACCTGCGGCGTGCGAAGCTTTGCGAAAAGCGTTTCCTGACGCTGACGCTCGGGACGGAGACGGTTTGCGTTTGGACTGGTCTGATCGCTGGGTTCAGGTGCGTGCCAGCAACACGGAACCGATCATTCGGATCATCGCAGAGGCTCCGGAAACGAAGGACGCTCTGACCCTAATCGACCTCGCGATGAAAGTCGTCGAAGCAGCAGTGGGTCCATTTTTGAAGTAGCCAGCCGCTTTTTGTTCACACGAATGGTGAGTTTGGACGTAGTGCAGATGCAAGTTGTGTGCGTCACACGGGATAACTTTAATCACGCCTGCCTCTAGCGCAGATCAGTTCTACTGAAAGTAACACCATGCAGAATCATGCCTACGTCGAACGCTTCATCAACCTGCTTGAACCAGCTGCCAATACAATCTTCAACATGACTGTGGCGGATGCCGTCGCGCGGCTTGGGTCGGGTGATGCAGCGAAGGTTCGCGAGATCGATGGGCAGTTTGCGATCGTGCATCAGAACGGCCACATCATTCGCATGGCCCGGTCGATTGGTCGGCCGATGCGGTACTTCTTGGCAAAACAGGTGGCTGGGCCGTGTCTGATTGTGGCCGAACGCATCGATGAGATTGCCGCATGGCTGAAGAAAGAAGGGCTTGCCGAACAGTTTCATCCGTCGTACACACGGATGGTGCCGGCGCATCATATTCTGGAACTCGCGTTGATTGGCTGCCCCGACCCTAGTCCGTCCTGCACCCGTTTTTTTACACCGCAACGTAATCGTCTCAGCAGCAATCTGGATGAAATCGGCCACGCCTATATCGGGGCGATGCAGCAAGAAATTTATCGCTGGTTGGACCAAATCCCGGCATCGGAGCCGATCGGAGTTTTATTCAGCGGCGGGATCGATAGTGGTGCGGTCTTCCTTGCGATTTATGACGCGCTGCTGAAACGCGGCGAATCACCGGGTCGTTTGAAAGCCTTTACGTTGTCGCTGGACGCACAAGGCCAAGACGCCGCTCAGGCGCAGGAGTTTCTGTCGTCGCTGGATCTGGGATTGTTTCTGGATGTGATTGACGTCCCAGTTGCTGCTGTCGATTACCGTGAAGCGATTCGCGTGATTGAAGACTATAAGCCACTCGACGTGCAGTCAGCGGCAATGTCCTTGGCGTTATGCCGCGAAATTCGTCAGCGTTATCCGGAATGGATTTATCTGGCCGACGGCGATGGCGGCGATGAAAACATGAAGGATTATCCGATCGAAGAAAACAGCGAACTCACTATCCGAAGTGTGCTCAACAATTCGCTGCTGTACCACGAAGGGTGGGGCGTCGACGCAGTCAAGCATTCACTGACATATAGCGGTGGTCAAAGTCGCGGGCATGTGCGTTCATGGGCACCGGCAGCATCACTCGGCTTCCGGGGCTTGAGTCCGTTCGCTCTGCCAAATGTCATCGAAGTGTCTGAAGGCATTCCGTTTATTGAACTGACCGCTTGGGACCACGCCAAACTTTATGAATTGAAAGGCGAAGTTGTCCGCCGTGGCATTGAGCAGATTACGGGGCACTCTATGCCTATTTTCGAAAAACGCAGGTTTCAACGTGGTGCGGTGGCTCAATCCAGATTCGACTCGCTCTTCCCTGCGAATGAACTTCCATACCGGCAGGCATTTGCCGAGTTGTATGCGAGTTGAGAATTAGGCTGCGGTTCCAATTTTGGTGCACAGATGCAATCATCGCCGCTGATCGGCCACGACAAATCCGTTTGGTGGGATCTGAATTGTTGAGCGAGATGCTGCTGGCCGCTGGTAACGGTCTCCAAACTTATCAGAAGAAACCGGTAGAAAAACACACTGCAAATTTAGAAATCCGGCATTCGAACTAGACGAGTTCGCGGACAGGTTCCTTGACATCCAACAGGGTTTGCGGCTGGCCGGCGAGATCTTTAAACACGGTATTTTTGACGTCGATCCCGAGACGGTTGTACAATGTGGCAAATACCTCTTGGAAATGGACGGGGCGTTCCTTAGCCGAATCTGCGTGCCGGTCGGTTGAACCGATGACCTGCCCCACGCGCATGCCTCCTCCCGCGAGGACGGCGCTCATCACTTGCGGCCAATGATCGCGTCCACCATGGTTTGCATTGATTTTTGGCGATCGTCCGAACTCACCCCAGACGATGACGCTGACATCGCGATCGAGTCCGCGTTGATGAAGATCTGCAACCAGCGTGGCGACTCCGTGATCCAGCATCGGTAACGTGTGGCGAGCTTCTCGAAAATTATGATCGTGCCAATCGTATTTACCGAAGTTCAGGGTCACACAACGTGCACCAGCTTCGACTAATCGTCGGGCCATTAAAAAATGCCGCAGGTCACCGGTGGCATCTGGTTGATCCATACTGGTCGGATGAAGCGGTGGTCCCCCTTGACCGTAGGCCGCAACGGTGCGAGGATCCTCCAGTGAAAGATCCAGTGCGTGAATAAGTTTTGGTGATGTGAGAATCTCGAAGGCCGCTGCTTGGTAGGCATCCATCCCGGTCAACATACCCGATTGATCGACTTCACGGCGGAGTCGATCAAGACCATTCAGCAGGGTTCGGCGATCACTGAGCCGCGTGATTGGCATGCCCCGCAAAACCATATCCTGCACCGAGCTTTCACGGGGTTGAAATGCGGCATGTTGCAGTCCTAGATATCCAGATGAGCCTGGGTCAGCCCACTCTTTCAACTTCATATTTGGCGCCAAACCAACAAACGGTGGCATGGACGGATACACGGGGCCATGGATTTTGGAGACCACGGCACCGAGCGCCGGCCAACCTCCTGCGGGTTGCGGAGCAGGGGTTGTTAATGTTGTGCGGGGGTGTCCAGTCAAACAATGAAAAGCCGCATGGTCGTGTGGAGTCGCCACGATCGACCTGATGATCGCCAACTTGTCCATGATCGCTGCCATCTTTGGCATAAGCTCACAGATTTCGATTCCGGCCACATTGGTTTTAATCGGTGAAAACTCACCGCGGATCTCGACGGGAGCGTCCGGCTTCAAATCGAACATGTCCAGATGCGGAGGACCGCCGGCCAGAAATATCATAATCACTGCTTTGTGACGCCCTGTCTGACCTGTCGCAGACGGCACATTTTCAGCGCGGAGAATTTCGGCCAGCGACAATCCGCCCAGCGCCATACCACCCACTCGTAGAATTGATCGGCGAGGTCGTCGGTGCCCCGAAATCTCGGTATGGTGGCTTATGCTGCAGGGCATCAGGCAAAACCTTTACAGGTGAATTGATTCCAACAACAACATGGAATTCCGCTTTGGTATACCATTTTAAATTCAACAACGCGAGCAGAAAAAAATATCTAACAGATTGGGGCAGGGCAGAATGTATGCGGGACGGTGGTTGCTGTTGGGTTGGCAAGCTCAAATAATGACGAGTGCGGAGGCAATTAACGCGGAGGTAACAGGGCCTCAGCGAGACCTACTACAGACCATATCGTAGATGTCCAGCGTCTTACGTAACATGGTCTCTTTTTCAAAGATGTTGGGACCGGGTAAAAGGCGTGGTGTGTGCTTGAGAAGAGATGCGACGGTTTCCGTCAGGGCATCGAGGTTTCCTGTTTCCACGGCACCGGATGGAAATTGGCCAGCCAGAAGTTCGGCGACGCCCCCATGGTTGTAGCCGACAACGGGGGTTCCGATCGACAGGGCTTCGGCAACTGTACGACCGAAGGATTCGGGCGTGGACGACAGTGAGAGCACGATCGCGGACATCGCGTAGATTTGTTTCAGATCCGATCGCTGGCCGGTGAATGTGACATGGTCTGACAAATTCAATGATGCCGCCAGCGTCTGCATTTCAGCGGCATAGGCAATTTTGCGAGGATCCGTGTGGCCGACAATGAGTCCGTGCGCTGCAATTCCGCGATCTCTCAAACGCGCCAGCAGTTTGAGCAAATCTGCGTGACCCTTCAGACGCGTGAGCCTTCCGACCATGGTCAGCAGTGATTGCTCGCGTGTCTCGGGAAACTGTTGGAAGAAATCGGACTTCCATGCGTCGTTCGGTTGAAAGCCGCAAGGATATTCATGTCCATCGATGCCGCGATGGATCAGATGCAGTCGGTCGCGGGGGACAAACTTGTAGTTCCTCCGCACGTACTCACACACGGTTTCGGAAACAGCGATAACGTGTTCGCCGCGGCACATCACACTGCTGTAGAACCCGGTGGAATGCAGGCCATGCAGAGTTGAAATGAACGCGGGGCGTTTTGCGACTGGCAGACTTTTCCATGCTAGCCATGTGATCCAGCCGGGCATGCGTGAATGAATATCAACAACATCCACACCCTGTTTTGTCAACAGGTCTCGCAGCCAGACTACGTGTCGCAGTGTCACCGGAGATTTTGTGCCAAGAGCCTTCTCAATGTGCTCACTGCCACGATTTGTGAGTTCCGCGACCATACGGCCGCCACCAGAGATCACCAAGGACCGATGTCCCGCGGCAACAACTCCCTCCGCTACTTCGAGCACACCGCGTTCCACACCGCCGCTTTCAAGTGCGGGGAGAACCTGCAGCACGGTGAGTCGACGAGGCACCATTTTTCTGTTGTGATCCCCATGATAGGTGCGGCAAGCTGCACCTCACGACGCGCAGAATTTCACTCAACCGCGTTTGATGACACCCTTCTGGAGTTCTTCCACAACTTTTGCCAGCACGGCAACATCCTTTGACTCCATCACATGTGCGATGCGACTCACGGGCAATTTCATGCGTGTCATGAGTTCTTCAGCGGACTCCCACATTTTGGGCTGTTTTTTGGGTGGAGCCAGATACAGATTCGTGACGAGTTCGCTCAGTCGCTGCTCGTCGATCTGATCTTTATTGTCATAGTAGCGTTTAATGACTTTTTGTTGAAATGCACTGTAGTTTCGGTCGGTCATCGTCAGAAACCTGAGGTAGGAAAGAAGGATGTAAGGAGCCGATTTTAGCGAACCAAAGGAATCATCGGAACCTCGATTCCAGCCCTGTTTCGTGCGGGAATCAACTACGAATGTTTACGAACGTGAATTCCCTTCCGACATTCATGCGCTCCGTTTGTAGAAGGGCAGGGCGACGATTGTGGCAGGGATCAGCGTGCCGCGAAGATTCACCTGAACGACCGTGCCCAAGGCCGACGAAGCGACTGGAACATAGGCCATGGCAATAACTTTTTGCAGCGTCGGTGAAAACGTCCCAGACGTCACTTTGCCAACATCCAGCCCATTGATCTGAATGGGTGATTCTTCACGAGCAATGCGGCGACCCTCGAGCAATAGACCGACGCGAGCAAATTGCCGGCCCTGACTTTTGATCGATTCGAGGGCTGCCTTGCCAAGGTAATCTGGCTTATGAAATTTTACGGCGAATTCAAGACCCGCAGTGAGCGGATCAATGGTCTCATTCAATTCATGTCCATACAGCGGCATTCCCGATTCCATGCGCAACGTATCGCGACAACCAAGACCTGCCGGTAGGATGCCATATTTTGCGCCGTGTGCGAGCAGCGTCAGCCAGATTCGTTCCGCATCAGCAGATGGCATGACGAGTTCAAATCCATCTTCGCCCGTGTAGCCTGTGCGTGAAACAACCCCGCTGGTTTCCAGAAATTTCAATTCCGTCGCTGTAAAATATTTCATCAATGTCAGATCGAGTTTGGTTGCTGCAGTCAGTAACGTCAGGGCATGTGGTCCCTGCACGGCAAGCATGCCGGTGCTGAGCGTACAGTCTTGGAAATCAACTGCCGCGAAGCCTGCAGCATGCTTCAGCCAGTTCACAACCTTTTCGCGGTTGGACGCATTGACGACCAGTTCCCAGCGGTCGGGAAGGCGATAGACGAGGACATCGTCGAGAATGCCTCCGTCTTTGCCGCAGATTAAAGAGTACCGCACATCGCCGACTTGCAGTTTTTCCGTATCGTTCGTCAATACTCCGTTCAAGAATGCCTGACTGCAATCGCCACGAAACTGGAGTCGTCCCATGTGTGAAATATCAAACAGTCCGACAGCGGTTCGCACGGCCGTGTGTTCATCGACGATTGACGAGTACTGTACGGGCATTTCCCAGCCGGCAAAATCGACCATCCGGCCATGATGTGTGTGATGCCACTGATTGAGGGGTGTTGTATTCATACGAGAAAGTGTATTCTGCTCAGACGCTAGGATCAAACACGCTGTATTTTTCAGGATTCTTCCCGTGGCAGCATTTGTGCTCCTTCGAATAATGGTCGTGATTTTTCTGGGCGCTGGCATAGCCGTTGGTGAAGATTGGGCAGTGCCGACCGCTGATGGCTGGCCTGGGACGCTGATCATGGTCGGTGGCGGCACTGTTCCGGACGATGTCGCAATTGCACTCAAGGAATCTTTGCACGGCGAGGGATCGTTGGTGGTGATCGCGGATGCAGCATCCGATCCGATGGAAGCAGCGGAGTCAGCGACGAAGTGGTTGGCCGAGACCGGGATTTCCCGTGTCGTTGTTGTCGATTCGTCGCTCGCGGAAAGTACACGTGGCTTACTGACGGTCGCGGCGATTGATGCCGCCTCGGCTGTGTGGATTTGCGGTGGGCAGCAGTCCAAACTGCTAACGACATTCGCTGCGTCGGGAGTTGAAGGAGCATTGCAGAGACTGTTGCACCGCGGCGGTACAGTTGGAGGAACTTCTGCCGGCGCGGCAAGCATGTCAAAGGTGATGATTGCGGGCGGGGCAGAACAGCCGGAGATATCCGAAGGCTGGGATTTGTTGCAAGGCGCGATTGTGGATCAGCACTTCACGAATCGCAACCGCCTTGCTCGATTGCAGATTGCTGTCGAAATGCATGCCGCGTGTGTAGGTATCGGGATCGATGAAGATACGGCCGTCTTCATCCATCGGCGTCAACTGCGTGTCACAGGGCGCGACAGCGCATCGGTGGTGCTTGCGAAGACGGACTATCGTGACGCCGAAGTCCTGCGGTTGGCGGCAGGCGAGGTTGCGGACCTGACGCAGCTGCGGCGCGCTGCCCGTCAGCGGGCATCACGCGTTGATCCCGGTGAACCTCAATCAGGCAGTCCGGAAGTTCGAGCCGGTTCGCTCGTGATTGTGGGTGGTGGTGCAATGCCGGAAGACGTCGTGCAGCGTTTCGTGGAACTCGCTGGAGGAGCATCTGCAAACATCGTGGTGCTCCCAACGGCCGTGCCTCGTGAGGAAACGAGTTCGCAGAGTCCTAGCTTTCTGAAACAAGAAAGCGTGGCCCACATCACCGTGTTGACTCAACGTGGTCCTGCTGAAGTTGCAAGTGAAGAGTTCCGAACATCGCTCAAATCCGCCACAGGGATTTGGTTCGGCGGCGGTCGGCAGTGGAACTTCGTGGATGCGTACGAAGGGACCGAGGCCCTGGAATTGTTTCGAGATGTGCTGCGACGCGGTGGAGTCATCGGTGGCAGTTCGGCTGGTGCCACCATTCAGGGTGAGTTTCTGGTTCGAGGACATCCTCACGGAAATTCGGTGATGATGGCCGAAGGCTACGAACGCGGTTTTGCGTTTCTTCCGGGGATGGCCATTGATCAGCATTTTTCGCAGCGGGGGCGATTTCCAGATTTGCTCCCAGTTGTGCGGCGTCATCCAAAAATGCTGGGTGTTGGTATCGACGAAGGCACGGCAATCGTCGTGACGGGCACAAAAGTCGAAGTGATTGGGCAACACTCCGCTCACTTTGTCTCGGCAAAGCTGTTGATGTCCATTCCAGCAGAACAGCCACTGCCTTCGACTGCGGAAGAAGCAGTGAAGTTCTATGTGTCCATCAAGACCGGGGAATCAGGAGACTTGAAGGCACTTTCACAATAGCCATCGTTAGCTCGAATTTTGCGGCGGGCGGGGATTGAAAGATCGTCTGAATACCAATCCTGCAGGAGTTATCCTGCAGCCAAATTTAGCGCATCATTTTGCGGGTGAAATGACGTAATCAAAGCTCAGACGGCAGCGTGTTTTACCAGTGGGATGATGCCGAATCGTTCGCCGGGTTGCCATAAAAGATCAACATGTTTCGCCTCTCTTGGATTTCACTAGGCTCATTCTTCGCAGCTTTGATTCTGTCGTCGATGCTCGTGGATCCCGGCATTGTTGATGGTCGGCTCCTTGGCCCCGGTCTAACAATCGATGAACCGTTCGACATTCAGCAAGGGGTGTATCTATTTGATGCGCTGATACAGCATGGGCCACTGCTTTTTTCGCCGTCTGGAGCAAGGGAAGTTTTCGGTTCCCCAGCATATTTTCCCGACCATCCACCATTGGGCCGCATCGTGGTGGGTGCCGCACATTATTTGACGTCTTGGTGTATCGCCGGATCAGAATCGATGGGCTACAACGTGCCTGCGGCCAGACTCGGATCCTGCTTTGTCTTTGCGATGACCGTCCTGCTGCTGTCAGAGTTCTGTCAGCGGCGATACGGCTGGGCGTCTTCAGTTTGCGTCGCCATCCTGATGATTAGCACGCCATGCCTGATGGGACATGCCAGACTGGCCGGATTGGAATCGGCGACAAATCTGGCATGGGTCGCGTCGCTGTTGCCACTTTTAGCTTGGTGGACCGAATCACGCCCACCGTCCACATTGCGCGCATGTCTCTCGGGTGTATTCTGGGGTATGCTGCTGTTGACCAAAATTCAGGGTGTTCTGTTACCACCGATTGTCTTCCTGTGGGCGGTGTGGCAGTTTCGCTGGCAAAGCCTGCGTCCACTCGGATGCTGGACTATTTGCGGCGGCATTGTGTTTCTGTCGGCTTGGCCATGGCTGTGGCTGGATCCAATTCACAACCTGCAGCAGTATCTTGGTCGCATGTCAGATCGTTCGACACTTTACTGCTGGTATTTCGGCGAACGCTTTGCCGACAAACTGGTACCGTGGCATTATCCGTTCGTCATGACGCTCTTCACATTATCTGTTGGCATGCTGCTGTGTTTGCTCGCAAGAGTCAAACGAAAGCAACCGGATGTGATCGATCAACTCCTGCTGTTAAGCATTACCGTGCCGCTCATCGTGTTCGCGTTACCAGGAACTCCCGTATACGACGGCAATCGCTTGTTTCTTATTGTCATGCCAGCGATCGCTGTCCTTGCCGCGCGAGCGTTCAGCCAATTCAACGAAAAGCCCAAAGGCACCAGAGATCTGTTGCAGACACCGATTTCATGGACCGTGGTGCGGTGGCAAGTGGCTGTGCTCGGTCTGCTTGCGCTGCAACCGTTCGGCTCACCAATCTTTTCACCATATGCCATTTGTCAATACGGCCCACTCGCAGGAGGCAGCAACGGAGCTGCTTGGCTGGGAATGGAGTCCAGCTATTGGTCCGATGGCCTGAACGGCAGCTTCTGGCAACAAGTTCCGGAGAACTCGACGGTGTTCGTCGCGCCGGTCAGCCATCAGTATCAATTGCAGGACATCATGTCGTTGGTGCCGATTGTCCAGCAGCGAAATATCCGACTGGTAGCGTATGAATACGATCCCAACAGGCAAAAGGGATTACTGCTGCTGATCCATCGGCTGGCCGATCTGCGACCTGAACTCCGCACCGTGACTCCCGGAACCAAAGTGGTCGCAGAGACCAGCCTCGACGATGTTGTCCTCGCCCGACTCATTGATACCAGCACCGGCAAAAGTCCATGAACCTTCGCCAGGAGAGATTGGTGCTGGTGTCTTACCACTTCCAGTTGGTGACGCCTTTCAGATTCTGAATGCAATCCGCAGGCCATTCACCGCGATGGAGACGAATGATAATGTTTGCTCCTAGAGCCCATGTGCCGTCATGAGATTCGTTGTCCATGCCAGCAATATGCCCACTCAGCAGCACGTTTGGCATCGAAATCAATGGACTGTCGGCTGGCAGCGGCTCAACTTCGAACACATCCAGCCCGGCTGCGCGGAGCTTGCCTGATTTCAGGGCCCGAATCAATGCCGGCTCGTCAATCAATGGCCCGCGAGCCGTATTGATGATCACGGCGCCGTTCTTCATCGTGGCGATGGAGTTGTCATTGATCAGATGCTTTGTCGCCGGTGTCATCGGCGAATGCAGTGAGACGAAATCGGACTTCGCGAGCAACTCTTCCAGTGACACCATCCTAATCCCGTGCTGTTTCACAAAATCTACCGGTGGATAGGGATCGTAGCCAAGCACCTGCATTCCCAGTCCAATCGCGCGCGTCGCAGTGGCTTGACCGATGCGTCCCAACCCCACCAGACCCAAGGTGCATTCGGAAATCCGTGGCAACGGAATACGACTCCATGCACAGCGTCGTACTTCCTGATCCTGTGCCGGAAATCCTCGACCAATCGCCATCAACATCGCAATCGCATGCTCGGCCACAGCATGATGATTTACACCTGGCGTGGTTGCCACTACCACTTTCTGCTCGTCACAGGCCTGCAGATTGATGGAATCAAATCCTACGCCAGCGCGAGCCAACACTCGCAGTTGCGGACTGGCGACGATGACCGCGGCAGGGTAGGGCTCTGATCCAGCAATGATCGCGTCAAATCCTGCGATCGTCTGAGTTAGGACTTCATTGTTCCAAAGATTCAACGCCCGATCTGGAACTAGGCATTCGTGGCCGGCTTCCGTAAAGAGTTTGAAATGAGGACCGGTCTCAGCATTCAATGCTGTGCACAAAACGCGTACCATAGTGGTTCCTTAGTAAGTAGTATCGCAAGAAAAGAGCGGCATATTGCAGGACAAAATAAGAACCCCTCCCGCTGGATTTAATCGACAGAACCCGGATGAATTCATGCCAAACGTATCAGTCAGTCTTAATGCCGACAATCAGATCGAGGTTCATGTCGGAAGCGAATCCCGTGCGGGCGAATGTTATTATCTCGGACTCCAACCAAACAGCGAGAACTATGAATTTCTTCCAGTCGTGGGAGCCATCCAACTTGTCGGTGAATGGATTCGATTGCTGATCGAACTGAAAGACGGACAGCAGATGTTTGTGCCGTTCGATTTCTCAGACGAATCTACCCGTTGGCTAACGATGCTCCGCGACGGACGCGACGTTACAATCGTTTTCGGCTGGGCGCCAGTAGAAGGCTGGTTGATCTCCCCTCGAGACCTCTCAAAGTACGCTTTCGGCCTTCCCAGCTTCATGCCAGATGAACCTCTCCTCCCCCAGACGTTTTATCTGCCTCTCGTCCTCAGCAACCTGCGCCAAAGTCTGGCAAACTTGACAGCCCAAACAAGCCACTCCGAAATTCTTCGCTGCTCCAAAAATTATTGATTGGCAGAAGCCGATAGCAAGACTAGGCGGCGCGCCGGCTCAAGTGACGCGACAAACATCAGACGTAAAAAAACCCCAAGCTCATTAAGAACTCGGGGTCATGTTTTACAATATAGTATGTTCGTTGCTTAGATCCCAGCAGTCTCGACGACCGGCCCACTTCGCTTTCGCGACTTGACTCGATCACGTACGCCACAGAACTCGATGATCGCCTGCTGCCCAGCATCACCAAGACGAACTGCAGCCAAACGTACGATCCGTGTATAACCTCCGTCCCGATCTGCAAAGCGTTTTGCTAAATCGTCGAAAAGTATATCCACAGCATTGGTATCGCGAAGCTCAGAAAAGGCTCGCCGCCGTAACGTCAACGCTGAGGCATTCGAATTCACCCAGTTCTTACCTTGCTCCGACTGCCGCCACGCATTCCACGCATCACTCCCTCGTTCAGCTGCCGTCCCATATTTTGCAGCTGCCTCGGAGATTTTGAGCGCCTTTCGAGCCATCGTGATCAGTTTTTCCACGATCGGACGCAGTTCCTTCGCTTTTGGCACTGTCGTCACGATGCGCCCTGCCACCTTAGGCTGCCCTTTGACACCTTCTTCGATGCGCACAGTGGAGATCAGGCTTGTGGCCATATTGCGAAACATTGCTTTGCGATGCGAAGCGTTTCGACCCAGTTTTCTACCAGCAACACGGTGTCTCATGTCAGACACTTACCCACTATAAACGAAATGCGTATCTCGTCCGAGCCGCCCCGAACCGACCAAACCTATGTCCACGTTACTTCAATTGTTGATTTGGCAACCGCATACCCAGCCGCAAATCAATCCCGCCTAGACGCTCACGTACCTCATCTAGGGTCGTTTCACCGAAGTTTCTGACCTGCAGCAACTCGTCTTCTGTTCGGACCACCAAATCCCGCACGGTGTTAATTCCCACCGACTCGAGACAGTTTGTGGCACGTACCGACAAGTTTAACTCCGCCAAACTCTTGTTGAGTTTCTCTTCCAATTCCATGTCTACTGGCGAATAACCTGTCGCTTCCATCATCCCACGCAGACCGCCCTCTGGACCTGACTCCGGTCCGGGTTCCCGGAACGTGATGAAGCAGTTCAAATGCTTACGCAATATCTTAGCAGCTTCGACCAACGCCATCTCCGGCGTGATGGTCCCATTCGTCCAAAGTTCAAGGTTCAGCTTGTCGTAGTTTGTTCGCTGTCCAACACGCGTTTCTTCAATGTGATGACGAACCCTAGTGACCGGCGAAAATGCCGCGTCTAACGGGATGATGCCAACTTCAGGTTCGTGTTGATACTGCTCTGTTGCAGCCACGTACCCTCGCCCATTTTCGACCGTCATCTCAATATGAAATGGCACGTCGTCAGTCATCGTCGCAATCACGAGATCCCGGTTGATCACTTCAACTTGATCATCACAGATTACGTCAGCGCCTGTTACCACTCCGCGGGTATTTTTCTCGATCCGCAGCGTCTTGCTTGACGAACTGTGATTCTTCACAACCAATGACTTCAGATTTAAACAAATGTCCGTAACGTCTTCAACAACACCAGGAATCGTCGTGAATTCATGCTGCACGCCTTGGATTCTGGCCCGTGTGATCGCTGAACCCTCAAGGCTCGACAGAAGTATCCGCCGCAGACTATTTCCGATCGTCGCGCCGAAACCTCGTTCAAAGGGTTCTGCCACAAACTTTCCATATGTTCCAGTTCGTGTATCACGATCAACTGCAACTCGACTTGGCAACTCAAGCCCACGCCAACGAATTCTCATTTCCGCCCCTACACAAAATACTGAACAAAACAACAACGCGTTCCAGAAAACTTTATACGCGGCGACGCTTGGGCGGCCGACACCCATTATGAGGCAACGGTGTAATGTCTTCGATCGACTTGATGGACATTCCTGACGACTGCAGACCAGTGATCGCACTCTCCCGACCAGCACCTGGACCCTTTACACGAATCTCTAACTCCCGCACGCCGACCTTGACGGCTTTCTCGGCCACAGTCTCCGCCGCTCGTTGCGCAGCAAACGGGGTACTCTTCCGAGATCCCTTGAAGCCTACTGTTCCTGCCGTCGCCCAACAAATGACGTCGCCTGTTGCGTCTGTCATCGTCACGATCGTGTTGTTAAAGGTCGCCTTGATGTAGACGATCCCTTTGTTGACATTACGGCGAATTTTTTTCTTCTTGACTTTAGCCACGCGACTCTCTCACTGATCCAGAAAAATACAAACGCAGAAAACTTAACGTCCACTCGGCAGCTTACCGCTTGGCATCCTTCACGCCCTTCTTCCCAGCGACCGTCTTTTTGCGTCCCTTCCTTGTCCGTGCATTCGTCTTGGTTCGTTGGCCACGCACAGGCAAACCTTTGCGATGCCGAACGCCGCGGTAACACTGAATCTCCCTTAAACGCCCGATCTCTTGCTGCACCTTACGACGCAACGGACCTTCGACCGTATAGTTTTTGTCGAGGTGATTGGTGATCCTGCTGACTTCATCCTCAGTCAATTCACCAGCCCGAACATGAGGATCAATCCCCAGTTCATAGCAAATTTGAACTGATAGAAATGGACCAATACCATAGAGGTACGTCAGCGAAATATACGCTGACTTATTATTCGGGATGTCAACACCCAGAATACGTGGCATCTAAGAACTCCGAAACAAACAGCCGTTGACCCAACACACACTCAGCCCTGACGCTGTTTATGCCGTGGATTTGACGAACAAATTACGAAAATACGCCCGCGACGACGCACGAGCTTGCAATGATCACAGATCCGCTTAACGCTTGATCGAACTTTCATGGTAACACCTTTGGTTTGATTCTGATACCTACCGAGCAGAACTTTTACTTATCGGAATCAAGCAGACCCGGATAATTCCGCATCACCAGATGCGAATCGATCTTTTGTACCAGATCCAAAGCCACTGAAACAATAATCAGTAGACCCGTCCCGCCGAAGAAACTCGCAGTGACAAAGTCTCCCGTAATCGTGTTTGAAATGATCGTCGGAATTACAGCCACTACAGCCAAAAACGCTGCTCCTACGTAAGTGATTCGTAACATCACCTGCTCGAGATGTGCTGCTGTTCTACCACCGGGACGATAACCCGGGATAAAACTTCCATTGTCTTTCAGGTTCTCTGCCATGTCTTTGGGGTTGAAGGTTATTGCCGTCCAAAAATAGCAGAAGAAGTAGATTAATATGATATAGCCAAGACTGTAGATAAATCCCTGTCCTGGCGAAAAACACTGTCCCAAGTAAGACATTGCTTCACCCCACCTGGAACCGCTCTGCCCCATGAATGCCTGACCCATTTGCGTGAACACAAAGAACGGGATCATTAACAAACTTGACGAGAAAATGATGGGCATCACGCCCGACTGGTTCACTCGAAGTGGCAACCACTGACGATTTCCACCCATGACGCGCCGGCCACGTACATGTTTTGCACTCTGAATCGGTATTCTTCTTTGACCCTGTGTGATAAAAACGACAACGGCTATTACCGTCACGAACACAACTGCCATCACTAACAGTTTTTCGATGCCGAATTCTGTCCCGATCTGCACGCCACCACTTGTTATCCCTTTAACCCACTTGGTGACAATGGTCGGCATCCTTGCAAGAATCCCCGCCATGATCAAGAGACTGATTCCGTTTCCGATCCCATAGGCGTCGATCTGTTCGCCGATCCACATCAAGAAAACGGTCCCAGCTGTCATTACCAGAGTGCCAAACAACAGCCACTGAAATCCATCGTACTCGGGCAAGATAATTGCCTGTCCCGAACCACCCGAAGACATCGTCCGCAACAAAAAGAAACTTTGCAGTAAACAAACTACGACAGTTGCGTAACGCGTATACTCATTGAGTCTTCTCCGTCCGGATTCACCTTCCTTCTGAAGTTGCTCCAGAGGGGGATAAACCGTCGCTAACAGTTGGAACACGATCGATGCCGTGATATACGGCATGATTCCTAGCCCGAAGACCGATCCATTCTGCAGGTCAGAGGCTGAAAACACTGACACGACCTGCAAGAGACCGGCCAGACCGCCCTTGCCGTTGGCTGCATTGTTGACTGCTTGACCGACAGATTCATGGTCGATGAACGGCAGCGTGATATGAAACCCAAGGCGATACACTGCGAGCAGCACGATCGTGAGAATAATTTTCCGACGTAGCTCCGGTACGCGGAAAACAGTTAGTAGTTTAGCAAGCAACCTGCAACTCCTTCCCGCGATGGATTCATCCCAAGGACAACCTAGACCACCCCGGTCGGAATGCGCTCAAATGAACCGCCAGCCGCAGTGATCTTCTGCTCAGCAGAAGATGAAAACCGGTGAGCACTAATTCGAAACTGCTTCGACAATTCTCCGTCACCTAGAACCTTGAGTTCATCGTACTTCGTCCGAATCAAACCCTTCTCCATCAGCATCGACGGAGTAATCTCTGTGCCAGTCTCAAACGATTCATTCAACTCTCCGACGTTGACAACAGCAACATCAGGGGCGAAGAAATTGTTATTGAAGCCGCGCTTTGCAACACGTCTAAACAAAGGCATCTGTCCGCCGTGGAAACCCCTGCGACGGGATGATCCTGAACGACTGAAGAAACCTTTGTGCCCGCGACCGGAAGTTTTCCCGTGACCGGAGCCCGAACCGCGTCCAATACGCTTACGGTTCTTTTGACGCTGAATACCAACATGCACATCGTTCAAAATCACAGCGACACCCCTCGCAGTCGTTCAATTTGTTCCCGTGTTCGCAGTTTCTTGAGCGCGTCCAACGTGGCTTTCACGAGATTTAATGGATTCGTTGAGCCATAAGCTTTTGTTAAAATATCGGTGATCCCTGCAGCCTCTACTACCGACCGCACACAGTGACCCGCGATCACACCCGTACCCGGTTTAGCGGGTAGTAACAAAACTTGGGAAGCCCGATACTCTCCCAGTACTTGATGCGGGATTGTGGTGCCCACGATCGGAACTGACATCTGTGTTCGATTTGACTGTTTAGTCGCCTTCTCAACCGCCAACGGCACTTCGATGGCCTTGCCGTAACCGTAACCGACACGGCCGTTGCTGTCGCCAGTTACCACAAGGGCTGCGAAGCTGAAACGCCGCCCGCCTTTGACCACGCATGCACAACGACGAATCTGAATTACGCGCTCGCCAGAATCACTTCTGTTATCTGCACTGGACACCGATCACCTCAAGCACAAAAAACGAATTAAAAATCCAAACCCGCTTCGCGAGCCGCATCTGCCAACGCAGCGATACGTCCGTGATAGCGAAATGAACCCCGGTCAAAAACAACCTTTGAGATTCCAAGTTTTTCCGCTCGCTCACCAATGAGCTTTCCAACCTTGCCGGCTGATTCCGCATCACTGCCCACACCGCCTGGGCCCGAGATCTCAGGATCAACGGTGCTGGCTGCAGCGAGCGTCGTGCCGGATGTATCATCAATAATCTGAGCATACATGTGGCGATTACTGCGAAATACGGATAGCCGTGGTCGCCCATGCGCGTCTCGTACCACACGATTACGAACGCGATACTCACGTCGCTGATGTTGTTTTGCCAGTCGTGAACGAACACCCATTGCTGAACCCAATATCAACAAACAGACAAGAAATGACTACTTAGATCCGAACGCCTTACCAGACTTCCGACGGACAAACTCATCCTGATACCGGATGCCCTTGCCTTTGTAAGGTTCTGGTGGGCGGACAGCACGTATATTTGCCGCAAACTGACCACACGCTTGGCGGTCAGAGCTTTTAACTATCACATGTGTCGGGTCCGGCAGTTCGCATTTGACGCCCGCCGGCACTTCCAACACGATTTTGTTTGCGAAGCCGACTTGCAAAGTCAGTTTCGTCCCTGCAAGGTTAGCGTTGTAACCAACCCCAATGATCTCTAGTTTCTTTTCAAATGGCTTGACGAGTCCGGTGATCATGTTTTGAATTAAGCTGCGTGTCAATCCATGCAAGGCTCGGCTGCTCCGTTTGTCATCGGGGCGCGTCACTACCACATCGTCGCCCACAACAGCTACGATCATAGTTGGGTGAAACACGACACTTAGCTCGCCCGCAGGCCCAGTAGCGGAAACCTTTGTCTTGGTGACCTCTACCTTGACTCCACTGGGTATCGCAACAGGTTTTTTACCGATTCGAGACATGACTCAGTACCCAATCCAAACACAAGACAATCAAACAGCCAGTTGCACTACACTGGCCTTACCAGACCTGACAGACCAACTCACCACCAACGCCCTGCTTGTGGGCTTCGCGATTACTCAACACGCCCTTCGAGGTCGATAGCACTGATATCCCAGTCCCTTGCCGCACGGGCTTCATTTCTCCAACACCGACATAAACACGGCATCCCGGCTTTGAAACACGCTCGATGTGTTGAATCACATGTTCGCCGTTGGGACCATACTTCAGATTGACTCGTAGCATCTGGCAGACATCGCCCTCAACTACTTCGTGATCCCACACAAAGCCCTCTCTCGACAGGGCTTCAACGATATGTATCTTAATTTTTGACAGTGGAACGTCAACATACGGACGCTCTACGCGAACACCGTTGCGAATTCTTGTCAGCAGATCTGCTATCGGATCGGTCATCATATCAGCACTATTCCTCTATTTTACCAGCTGGCCTTTTTTACACCAGGTATCAAACCGTCTAACGCCAAGTCACGAAAACAGATGCGACAGACTTTAAACTTGCGATAGACTGCTCGTGGACGCCCGCAAAGCCCGCAGCGATGCTCAATTCTGCTGCTGAACTTAGGTGTCCGATTCGCTTTTTCTATTTTTGCTTTGCTGGCCATTGACTATTCCCGGGTCCAAAATCCCATTGACGTTGTATTAATCCTCAGCCTTGAACGGCATTCCAAAGGCACGGAGCAAAGCTCGCCCCTCGTCGTCCGTCATTGCTGTAGTCACAAAAGTAATGTTCATTCCCTGTGTATTCGTCACCGTCTCAGGGTCGATTTCCGGGAAGACCATCTGCTCGTTCAAGCCGTAGTTGTAATTTCCGCGACCATCAAAACCCTTGGGGCTCACACCGCGAAAGTCACGTACTCGGGGAAGAACAAGCGTGATCAGTCTGTCCAAAAAATCATACATTCGCTTGCCACGTAACGTTACCCGGCAACCAATTGGTTGACCCTCACGCAACCGAAAACCTGCGACTGACTTCTTCGCCTTGCAGATCTGAGCTTTCTGACCAGCTAACTGCGTTAGCTGATCTGCGGCTTGATCTAGGCGTTTACGATCATTAACCGCCTCACCTACACCCATGCTCACCACTATTTTTTGGAGCTTCGGTATCGAATGACTGTTAGTGCGGCCCAACGTCTGCTTGAGCTCCGGAACGATCCGTTTGTTGTAATCTTCGAGCAACCGAACCATCTTGTGAACTCTTCAAAAACAGCATTCAATTCAGAAACAAACAACAGAAAACCTAAACAACTTCGCTTGCGAGACTCACGATCTTCATAAATCGTTTTTCTCGCAACTCACGAGCTACGGCCCCAAAAATTCGAGTACCCTTAGGGTTACCATCGTTGTCAATAATTACGATCGCATTGCGATCAAACTTTACATAGGAACCGTCTGCACGACGAGCCGCTTTTTTTGTGCGGACCACTACGCCCTTCACCACCGAACCGGATTTAATCGCGCTGCCAGCCAAGCTTTTTTGAACAGCGACCACCACAATATCGCCCAAGCCTGCGTAACGCCTGCGGCTTCCGCCTAAAACCTTGATGCAGCGAGCGGATTTGGCCCCAGAATTGTCGGCTACATCCAGCATTGTTTGCATCTGAATCATCTGAACACCCCGATCCTGATCTTACAAAAAAACTGCGTCGCGGCAGTCAGTTGAATAGCAATCATAACAACTATTGAAGCCCGCACCCCGCTGCTAACAGCAGAATGCTAGGTTTGAGACGATTCTAGACCGGCTACAACCGCGGCCGCAGCCACCACGCGCACCAAGTCCCAACGCTTCATTCGTGAACGCGGAGGTGCTTCGATAATCTCAACCGTGTCGCCTACTTTGGCGAGCTCACCCTCGTCATGGGCGTGACAAATCGTCCTGCCGCGAATGATCTTTCCGTATTTCGGATGCTTCATGCGACGTGCGATCTCTACCCGCAGGGTCTTCACCTGACAGCCGGCCACAATTCCAACCAATGTCTTTTTCATCTTCATCTGAATTGATACCAAAAATCAGGCTTTTGCGATTTCACGTTCACGCTGAATTGTACGGATCCGGGCGATGCTCCGCCGCATCTTTTTCACGTTGCTCGGAACGTCGTTGCGCTCTGTTGCAGCCTGAAACCGCAGACGAAACAATGCCTGCTGAGTTTCTCGAAGCTCATGCTCCAATTGCTCTACAGACATCTCACGGACCACGTTTGCTTTAGACATTTCCTGTCACCTTACACACAACATGAACAGCTATCAGATTTCAGGGCGACGCCCAACCAGACGCACCCTCACAGGCAATTTGTGCGCCACACGCTGAAAACAGCTTTTCGCTGTATCATGCGTGACACCCTTCAACTCAAACAGGACCGTTCCCGGTTTCACAACCGCGACCCACCGATCCGGCTCGCCTTTTCCCTTACCCATTCGGGTTTCTAACGGTCTCGCAGTTACCGGCTTCTGAGGAAATATCCGAATGTAAACTCGACCTTCTCCGCGAACATACTGCGTGGCTGCGATTCGACAGGCTTCAATCGTCTGACCAGTAATATGACCTGGATCTACTGACTGCAATGCCCACTCACCAAAGACCACAGTATTGCCGCGAGTCGCGTTACCTCTTATACGTCCTCTTTGGCTTTTTCGATGCTTGACCCGCTTTGGCATTAACGCCATCTGCAGTCTCCTCGTTCGAATAGTCGCCCAGATCAATCCACACTTTTACACCAATAATCCCCATCGTCGTCGCCGATTCAGCAAGGCCGTAATCGATATGACGCCGAAGGGTCGATAGAGGAATCGATCCTCGACTCGCCTTCTCCTGTCGTGACATTTCGGCACCGCCTAAACGCCCCGACATTTGAATTTTCACACCGTAAACACCGGAGCTCATCACTTCATCAAGTGTCTTCTTGATAGCGCGACGAAAACTTCCTCGCTTTTGCAGCTGCTGGGCTATCTTCATCGCAACAAGCTTTGCGTTGCGATTAGGATTTGTGATCTCAACAATCTTTACATCCATCCGGCGTCCAGTCAGCTCTTCAAGCTCGGACTTGAGCTTGTCAACTTCTTGGCCCTTACGCCCAATAATCACACCGGGTCGAGCAGTGTGCATATGCACCACTACTTGGTCCCTCGTGCGCTCGATCTCTACTCGTGCGATCTCGGCAAACGCGTATTTTGTTGCGACAAATTTGCGGATCTTCTGGTCCTCCAGAAGGAGATCACCAAACTCACGCTTC
>Ga0209553_1000411_pt1 | contig 22558 bp, 26 predicted proteins | sample LauGreFBDMM110DN_2_FD_188217 | JGI IMG/M metagenome (GOLD analysis project Ga0209553, IMG submission 188217) | Freshwater lake microbial communities from Lake Michigan, USA - Fa13.BD.MM110.DN (SPAdes) (version 2) | ecosystem: Environmental > Aquatic > Freshwater > Lake | place: Lake Michigan...
AGGTTACAGGCCTCCAGCACCCCAAGCCCAGGTACCTCAAATGATACAAAATCAACCTATTTTGCTGCAATGATTTACTATAGAAAAACTCTCTTTGGTCGTGGACCTAAATTGACAGCAGTTCAATACAAATGGTCGACAGTGATTAAGATGGAAATGAAAGACTCAAAACCAATAAAAATAGACCATATTTATACTGGCAAGAGGATTGGTGACTGTAAATAATTAGGGCGTGATAACTGCTGTGTAAATTAACACTTAGACCGAACAGTCCTTACCCTTTATGCAGGGTAACCCCCGTTTTATGGAATTGCAGGGGAAGGCTAGTTCCCAGTATTTTCGACATCAATCATACGCTCGGTCGAGAAGCCCAATGCCCACCCCTTGTCCTTTAAGGAAGTCGTTATGCTCGCGTCTAGCGTTGGCGTGCGTGCCAATATCCAGAAATACTCTCGGCTCGGCCCACCCACTACAACCCAGCTGTAATCGGGTGCAAGATCAATCACCCAGTAGTCACTCCATACGAACGGGAGAAATGACAGCCATGCCGGGGCAAAACGCACCCGCAATTGACCTGGATGCTGCGGGTTAGGTACTACGGCAACGCCCCGGGCTGAGATTACACCTTCTGCAGTACGGCAAGCATTCAAAATGCTAACAGTTTGATCGGGCTGCAGCGTGTAAGTAGCCGAAACATCACCGAGACAACGCCTCTCAAACCACATGGGTAGGCGGGAGATTTCGTACCACTTCCCGGCATAGCTCTCTAAGTTAAGCGTCGAAACTGTGGGTAGCGCCGTTGACTGTGCAAGGACTGGTGTTACTGAACCTGCCACCCAACTAGTGCAGAGTATGAGGCTGATCGCTAGATACTTACGGAAGATGCGTTGACGATAATGCCGGGCTGTCATGCCGATTTTTAGCTTCATAATGGGATGATAGCAAGGCTCCATTGACGGAACTGGGTCGGTTAAAATCAGAACGGAAATTAAATAGCCAAAACAAACGCCAAGACGTTGCTAAGACATCAGTAAGTTATGCACACCCGTCAAACCTGTAAACTCAGCAGCCCATCAGAAGGCTTTAGAACAAGAAATTAGCAGCTATTTATTTTCCAATTTATTTAGTCGACTAGTTAGCAACTTTATTTCCTCTGCTGCGCGGATTTGAGTAGTAATATCGAACTGCACACCCAAATAATAGAGCAGGTTCCCATGTGGATCAAACAAGGGAGTCATCTCCAAATGGTTATAAAATAACTCCCCACTCTTCTTATAATTCCTCAAGGTTACTCCAATTTCCTGTTTATTTTTAATCGCCTCCCGTAACTTCGAAACCTCCGGTTGGTCGCGATCGGTACCTTGTAAGAAACGGCAATTTCTACCCACAGTCTCTTCATTCGAGTAACCCGTCACGACTTCAAATGCCTTATTTGCGTAGACAAGAGGCATATCCTCAATATCGGGGTCAGACAAGGTGACGCCATTGACGCAAGAGTCCAATACTTTTGTTAGGATTTGAGGAATCAGTCCACTGTCTTTTTCAGGTACAAACATAACTTCCCTCCAAGAATAAAATTTATAAAAATATTAAAATACTATTATAAAACAAGAAATCAGTATCATTTTGATACTGACCCTACCTCTTCTTCGACTAGCTTTTTAATATTGAGCACTGTTTTCTCTGCGCCATCTTGTATGGCCATACGGACTAACTTCTCGAAGGGCTTCATATACATTTCTAGCTTGAGCAGTTCAAAGGTAAATGTAATTCGACTCGAATTCTCTTGGGTGACGGGCTCTAACACATAGTCGCACCGAAAGGGGTTAGAGGTACCTTCAAAGCAGACACGCCTCCCCTCACTGAAGGCTGTCACTTTAAATGTAGATTCTGACCGATTTCCTTGGTCCACCCGAACCTGTTTACATAACGTACCGATCTTGACTGGAGCGCTACTCAACATCTTTAAATCTTTAACCTCCGGTGACCATCTTGGATAATTCTTAAAGAAATTAGCACCCACAAAATTAAAAACTATATCGCATTTGCAATTTATGACTGTATTAGCCTTACCAGTAACTTGAATATCCTTAAGTAAGCCGAACATAAGCACCTCCCCTAGGTAAATCTATTTAGATCAGATAGGTATCGGTTCCAGTGAGCAATAAATCATACTGTATTTCTACCACTTCCTTAATCGCCAGTGCAGGCATACCGGTAACGACATTCCCCTCTACGCCTAACCAACCAACCGCATCTGAGGGTCCAAGATTAACAACATATCCCAGGTCGCGATGCAGATAAGGCTCAAGAACTTTTATTCGGCCAGAGTGGCGCAAGATATTACGTGCACATAACTTCCCTTTCCTAACAGCAGACTGAGCTGACATAACATTTGAACCAAATTTATTGTAACTCGAACAATCTCCCGCAGCAAAGATATTTTCAAGCGGAAATTCATTCGCCAATACCTGCCCGAAGGTATTGGTGAGGAAGATATTTTCCGGTTTTTTACCCAAGAACATGAATGACATTGCCGATGGCAAATCAAATCGGCCCCTACCACCCCTCTCTTCTAGAAAAATTCTCCCATCCACCTGTCCGTGGTAGAAGGTATTGGGATGAAAGTCGATACCCTGATCACTCATACGTGATTGGGTATAACTAGAGAATCCCTCGGGAAATTGTTTGAGTACTCGGTCTCCACCATCGATCAATCTTAGCTTGTTCTTAAGTTTCTTTCGACGTAAAAAAAGTGCAATTTCAAATAGGAATTGAACTCCTGTGGCCCCCCCCCCGATTATAGAGATAGGCTGATCCTGAGCAGAACTTGCATCTAGACGGCTACTTAATAAGTCTGCTCCACTCAGAGTTATGAAGTCTTGAAGAGTCACGACATCCGGTGTCACATCTATCTTCTTACTGGCAGCACCAGATGCAATCAGAAGGTAATCGAACTCAATGATCTGGTCATCTAGCCTGATAGACTTATCATTTTGCCATTGATACAGGGTATTCTCTTTTAGGGTGAACTCGGTACAGACATGACGGCAACCGAACCGTTCCTCAAGAATGCCGAAGGGTATCAGTACATCTTCCAGAGGATAGCGGAAGGTCTCATGTAGATGCGTAATCTTGACGTGCTGAGATCGTGGATCAATTAGGGTAATGACCGCCTCAGGCATATACCGCAGAATAGAGGTCATGGCAGCGATCCCGGCGTATCCGCCCCCTAAGATCGCAATCTTGAGTTGCCTATTTTCAGGTATATAAAAAGGGAGGAAAGCCATGACCTCTCATTAAATTTATCAATCGCTTCTACAGTACCATATATAAGCCTATTATATGACTATTTGATAAAAGCCACATAATTCTTATAGCCTTCTTTCTGGCTAGTCAAGTTCCATGGACTCTATACTCAATACTCCCCTCTTGCATAATGCCCACAGATTAAGGCGAATGGAACTAGAGCGCCGCCCTATACTCAGGCTAAGTGTTGACCGAAAAATAAAATTTTTTTAACGGAATTTTTTTACAAAAATAGATAGTTGCAAATTATAAAAATTTAGTTCATCGTAAAGGAATTTTTTAATCTTTATTATCGTACAAAGGTGATTTATTCGATGCCAATAATTGAAAAATCAGTCCAGATAAATCATTCAGCAAGCCAGATGTTCGCTTTGGTAGATGGGGTGGAGAATTACCCAAAGTTCCTACCATGGTGCGCTGGATCTTCCGTGATAGCGTTTGATGAGCATATCAATCATGCGACGATTGTTATCAGCTACCTCCATCTCAAGCATAGCTTTACCACTGAGAATATTCGGGATGTTCCAAAATCAATCAAGATGAGATTACTTAGTGGCCCATTTAAACATCTCGACGGCAAATGGAGCTTCACCCACCTTACAGACAAAACCTGCAAGGTTGAATTCTTTCTGCATTATACATTTTCAAATATGCTACTAGATAAGCTGGTCGGCCCGCTATTCTTCAGCATCGTTAACAACTTCGTCGGAGCATTTACCAAGCGTGCAAAAGAAGTTTATGGAGAAACCGTTTGAGTTTCCGAAAATCAGAAAATGACGACAGGAAAATATTTCTAAAATTTCTAGTGGGGATTTTTTTAGGAATCTTCTGAGTCGATATGAAACTGATCTGGCTCGCAATCAGGCCAGAAATGACTGTGGCTAGGATTCTAAATGCAGGCGCCGATGCTCATCACTGCAGAAGAATTTTCCTTCAGAGCTGACACACTCACTTTTAGGCAGATGAATACCGCAATGGAGGCAGCAGACCATATCTTCCTCTCCACCGGGTGACTCCTCATCACCCTTCTTCACACCGCGCAGGTGACGCCTTATTCCCCAGAAGATCAACACGCCGACGAGGATGAAGAATATTAGTTTACCCAATGAATTGACTCCATTACTGCAATTAGTGACCGGGGTGAGAGGAACCGATCCTCATCAACAAAATTTATTACCCCCGCAGAATCCTGATAAGCTTTACTAAGATACCACTTCGAGCCGTGCGCAATCTCAGGTGCCATTAAAATACCTCAAAATGCGTAAAGTAGCTGAGGTATTTTGATGGTCGGGTGAGAGGATTCGAACCTCCGACTCCTGCGTCCCGAACGCAGTACTCTACCAGGCTGAGCTACACCCCGAAAAAGATAACTGATACTACAGTGAATCAGAGGTTACTGATTTTGCAAATTGCCTGCTCTCACTCAGGTTAAGTCGGCTTTAAAATACTCTCAAATGTAAATGTATTGGGTCGGCCTAATGATTTCGCGTGACCGCAAAAACAGCTAATTGTAACAAACACTCTTTGTATTCAGAATTTGGAAGGGACGCAATTGTCGCCGATGCAATATTGGACTCATCTTGTGCCCGCTGCCTTGCGTAATCTAGCGCGCCGGTCTGTTGAATGACCTCTAGTACTGGTTGAAACCCCCCATCTCCACTCTTCTCAATGGCTCTTCGGATGATAGCCGCCTGCTCACTTGAACCATTCTTTATCGCATAAATTAATGGCAATGTGGGCTTACCTTCGGCCAAATCATCTCCCAGATTCTTGCCGGTATCTTGATAATCACCAGAATAATCCAGTATATCGTCTGTCAATTGAAAGGCCGTACCCAGATGCATGCCATATGCAGCCATCGCCTCTTCCTCTGCTGGAGAAGAGCCGCCAAGAATTGCTCCCAAGCGCGTGGCAGCCTCAAACAGCTTGGCGGTTTTATAACGAATCACACGCAGATAGTTTTCCTCATCAACATCAGGGTCTCGGCAATTGAGCAGCTGAAGGACTTCGCCCTCGGCTATCGTATTGGTTGCGTCAGCAAGCACCTGCATGACTCGCATATTATCGACCTCAACCATCATCTGAAATGCACGTGAGTAAAGAAAGTCGCCCACCAGCACACTGGCTGCATTCCCGAATAGGGCATTAGCAGTCGCCTTACTCCTCCTCAATTCAGATGCATCAACCACATCATCATGCAACAGAGTTGCGGTATGAATAAACTCGATAACCGCCGCGAGATCGTGGTGACGCTTACCAGAGTAACCAAAAGCGCCTGCAGATAGAAGCACCAACGAAGGACGTAGCCGTTTTCCGCCACTATTGATGATGTATTCGCTTACCTGACGAATGAGCGCCACATGCGAATGAAGCTTCTCGCGAATAACTTCATCCACTGCGCCCATGTCTTGGGCGATTAGACTTCTGATATTTTCAATCGACACGGAGATACCTGTGGAAATACAGCCATGTTAGGAACGTCCTCACCGGCGTGTCAAGCACAGCAGTAGAAACAAACATATATATTCCGCCAGAAGTGTCCGGCAATGCAGCCTAGACGGTTAAATAACAAGTTGATCTAAAATGATAAAAGCTACATTTATGGGTATCACGGACTTGAACCTGAATGTTTTGAGAAACTGGGATTTTTTCCCCGGAGCTTCTCATCATGTATTCGAGCAAATTGGTGTTCGCACAACTCATGGAGCATTTACCTCTCCACACATTTCATCGCTGTGTACTGCGTTACCCTTCCAAATACCCAACCAAGACGTTTTCGCATCTCGATCAATTTCTCTGCTTAGCTTTCGCGCAACTGACTTATGAGAGAGCTTGCGCGACATCGAAACCTGTCTGCGCGCTCACTAAGCCAAGCTGCAAACGGATACACCACAAGACAATAACCAGATGAATCTATTCAATTAAATTGCCGAACGACAATGGATTCCCTTTTAAAAACAATTAAAAGTGCCGATACTTAAAAATTAAGCAGAAGACTTTAGAGATCTGGATTCAGGTTTAAAGCGCTTTGATTGAAGACACTAGACCAGAGAAAACTTACTCTGACCAAAGAGACTCTGACTTAGTTAACTCGACTATATCCGCAATCTTTGGATTCAATTTAGACAAGAAATTAAGCCCCGTCTTTTCCTCGACCTCCCGGATGGTGACAATGTATCTTGGCATATCCGAACTTTTAAGTTTCGTGTTTGGCATAATGAAGGCAATGGCCTCAATTGCTACCGGGTCATAAATGATTTTATACAAATGTGTTGGAACAGCGACTTTGTTTGCACCTATGCTATCAGGAGGTGCCTTGGCATATATCGGTCCGGTATAGATATAAATCTCTCCTCGGTTAGTTGCCCAGAGTCTGACCCTCTCTTCTAAATCTTTCCAAATGCCTTGATTCATGCCTATTCCTGTCTGCGGGACTATGTTCGACAAGAAAAAACTCTCCAACATGGCCTGCGGATCCCACTTCATGTCTCCAGCAGGGGCCATATGCCCTCGATCGTAACCACTCCCTTTATAGTCCAAGATTTCCGCACGTTCGCCCTTAATAAGTTCAGGGTCTGGTTGGAAGTTATTCGCACGCTCAATAGAACCTCTCGCCTTATCGCTAGTTAAGTGCTCAGCAACCCAGATGGGGGTCTTCCGAACTGGGTCATGAGCAAGAAGATACCCCTTCCTACATAACAGAGTTCCGCCCTGTCCTGGGAGTCCATACTTAGCATAGCCTTTACAATCATTAAAAGAGTAGTACTCAGCATAACTATCTGGAATAGCGATAAGGGTAATCAGTGCAATGAAGAATTTTGGGAGCTGACTAGTAAGCAAGATTGGCACTCCTTAAGCCGTAGTTCATTAGTTATTGTGGGATCTAATGGGTGATCGCCGCCAACTTAATGACAATACTTTCAGCGCTGAATCATCCAGCAATAGGTTAACTCAAAAATGATAAATTGAAACCACACTCATTCCTTGATCTCTTCAGAACCAAAGTGAGACTTGCATGAGCTCTATTAGAAATAAGATCTCTGCGAGAAGATCTCTCGACTGAAAGTGGGCTTGCTCTTTATTTTTTGAAGCGGTGTTTGAGGTATTCAATTACAGGTGGCATTATCGATAGAATAATGATTGCCAGGATGATGAGCTTGAAGTTTGTTTGTACAAAGGGAAGCTGTCCAAAGTAGAACCCAGCATAGACAAATGATCCAACCCAGATCACAGCACCGATTATGTTATATAAAAAAAAGGTGCGGTAAGGCATCTCCCCAACACCTGCAACAAATGGGGCGAAGGTTCGAATGATGGGAATGAATCGGGCGATGACAATCGTTTTAGCGCCATACTTGAGGTAGAAGGCATGCGTCTTATCGAGATAGTCGCGCTTGAAGAAGCGGGACTCTTGTGAGGAAAATACTTTAGGTCCTATTTTCTTCCCTATCCAGTAGTTCAGAGAATCTCCCAAAATACCTGCAATACTTAACCCAAGAAATAAAAGATGGGGACTTAGTTGCGAATCTGGTAGGGATGCGAGGGAGCCTGCGGCGAATAGCAAGGAGTCCCCAGGCAAAAGGGGGAGCACCACAAGCCCGGTCTCACAAAACACAATCAGGAAGACAATCCCATATACCCATAAACCATATTCCGAGGCGAGTTGTTGAAGGTGCCTATCAATATGGAGAATAAAATCAATGAGAAACATAAGTGTGTGGGGAAATCTTTAAGAGAAGATACGTATTCTTACGTAGTCCAGAAGGAATGAGGAAGGGACTTCAGCGGCAGAGCATCACTGTCGAGTGAGATGAACATCCCAGAAACAGCATTTACCCCTACACCGCTAAAGAGAGATTAATTTCCAGAGACCCAGTCTTTCCCTACTTCGTGTCAAGCGGCAGAAACTCTCCCCACAAGTTTCTTGGCGGTGATGGCATAGTTGCCAATCTTCATCAATACATCCCGGGCCAGTCTCTCTGATGGATAACTCAGATCCGCATCCATCACCACGATTACCTCAACCTGTGAAACCGCAACACCGGCCCAGATGGATGCAGTCAGGTCAGGCTTCTCGCGTCGCTCAATCAGGCGAACAGGGGAACGTCTTTCCCAAGCACAGACCTTGTCAGGGGTGCCATCCTTGGAGCCATCATCAACAATGACGACCTAAAAACTATCCTTCGGTAGATCGAGTGCAAGTGTCTAAGCATACACACCTTTAATTAGGAACTGTCAAATATAATGTAGGAACCGTGAGAATTATATCGATCTATCACTTAAGATATTTTCACTCTGGGATCGGGACAAATTGTTCCTATTCCGGCCTCAGTGCGAGGCTTAATTTCACTTTTCTCGAACCGTAATAGATCAGATTTAACTGATCGCACTTCATATCATAGACTGGTAAAATTATGCCGTTATGACTAGCAACTGGAAAAATTTTGTATGAAAGGTTTATGAGCCCCGTGAAGAGGCCTTCGTGATCTCGACAGATCCCTCACCAGGTCGGGTACTCGTCACCGGGGCAACCGGATTCATTGCAATGAACTGCGTCCTGCAGTTATTGCAGAGGGGCTATCAAGTCCGCGGCACACTCCGAGAATTATCACGGGCATCAGCACTACGATCCACCTTGGCTCAGCATGTAGATGCTAATGACCGTCTGGAATTGGTCCGGGCTGATTTGCTGAGTGACGATGGCTGGGAGTCGGCTGTCAGTGGATGTGATTATGTTCTCCATATCGCCTCCCCAGTCCCGCTCAAGCTACCTAAGAATGAGGATGAGCTGATCATACCGGCTCGGGATGGAACGATGCGCGTACTCCGTGCAACGGCAGCTGCTGGTGTGAAGAGGGTCGTACTCACCTCATCTATCGATGCAGCGATACAAGGTCATGCGGTTCAGAAAAAGCAGTTCACAGAGGACGATTGGTCCAATCTGGATGTAAAACTCACTGCCTATCAGAAGAGTAAGACACTGGCCGAGCTTGCAGCTTGGCACTTTGTTAATCAACCAGATAACGTAAACCTTGAAATGGCAGTCATCAATCCTGGATTTGTGTTTGGTCCGGTGATGGATTCTGAGTTCCGCTCCTCCTCCGAGCCGATCCGGAAATTGATGCTCCGTGAAGTTCCCGGGCTGGGACGGATTATGTTCCCACTCGCCGATGTGAGGGATGTCGCATCAGCCCATCTGAAGGCGATGGTCCATCCTGATGCGGCGGGAAAGAGATTCTTCTGTGTCGGGTCGATCTGCTCACTTGAAGAGATCGCATTAATCCTTGATAACCACTTCTCTGGTCGTGGGTATCGGGTTCCGACCCGCGTCCTACCGGACTTCCTATTTCGTGTGGTCGGATTATTTGATAGCTCAGTCCGTCTGGTCATACCCGATCTGAATAAGCCTCAGGATATCTCGACCGAGCGCATCAGAACGGTCTTGGGGTGGAAACCACGATCACAGCAAGAGGCCATCATCAGTATGGCAGAGAGCATGATTAAGCACGGATTGATATAAAGACCTTCTCGGCCACAAATGGACTTGGCAAAATAAACTACTATTCAAAAAACTTGGAGGCGATTGCTGCAAGATATGAGTCTATTACTAGCAATCTTTCCGAAAGTTTTAATGAGGCCGAAGCCCCAGTCAGTTTTTTCTTAATATCCTTGATTAAGCTTGCCCATTCTTCCTAAGAGAACAAGACTTAGTTCTCCCGCTGATAGCAGATTACCTAGATCTATAGATTATTGAGATAGCCCAGTGTATTTGGTTTCTATGAGGTGGAAGTCTTAGGGTAATAGAGGCGCATATGCCATCTACGGTTTTATTTATAGGCGATCGCTGCACTACATGGACCGACTAGATGTACGACCTCATACCTCTTAAATCCAGCCTCTGTGCACCACTCCCAAAAATCAGCACCGGTAAAATCAAATGCGTCACCAAACTCGATGAGCATATGAAGGGACATCATGAGTCCAAAAGCGTTAGTACGTCGATCATCATCGATAATATTCTCTATCACGATAAATACACCATTCTCAGAAAGGGCCTCATAGGCTGAACGTATAAGGTGCTTCTTTTTTTCTAGATTCCAGTCGTGAAGAATATTTCCCATCGTAATAATGTCTGCCCTCGGTAGGGGTTCCTTAAGAAAATCTCCCGATACAATATTGATTCGGTCAGATAGTCCTGCCTTTGCAATCCATTTTCTTGCGATTGGCTCAACAATGGGCAAGTCGAAGCTCGTGCACTCCAAATGCTTATGCTGCTCTGCCACAATGCTTGATAGTAATCCGGTGGCACCGCCTACGTCACAAAGTGTTTTGTAACCTGAAAAATCAAACTTTTGTGCAAATGCTTCGAAATTTCCAAAAGAGATTCCTCTCATTGCACCCATGAACTGCTCGAGTCTTGATATGTCTTCATAGAGGACTTCGAACATAGACTTCTGGCTGTGTTTGATTTCGTTCTGGGGCTTTCCTGTTTTAAGTGCGATCCCCAGGTCATTCCAGAACCGGTATAAACGGTCGTTAGCCATTTCAAGGATGCCGCCGATATAAGAGGGTTTATTCTTATCAAGAAAATGAGCAGTCTCATCGGTATTAGAATAAAGCGCTGTAGGGCCATTCCCATCACGATTGAGAAAACCGAGTGCGACCAAGGTATCAAAAAAATCCCAGATCCCCCGAGGATGCAGATCGAGCATCTTACCAAGAGACTCTCCTGTCATAGACTGACTCCCGAGCTTGGTGAAGAGTTCTAATTCGACCGCTGTGAGAAGGACCTTTGACTGCCAAAAGCCAAAACCGGTTTGGAAAATTCGTGATGAGTCTAGACTAGCCATGACGCTCCCTTTGTTAAAATAGCCGTAGATGTTAGTTGAAGTGCAATTGCCTTTTGGCTTTTCAGATTTACTCTGGAGTATGAGTCTGTACCAACTGAGGACCTTGGAAATATGATTGTTCTTGGTTCTATCGGCCCATGAATATGGGATGGATGGGACTCTGCGCGAACTAGCGCTAGCCAGAAAAAAATAGGGGTTAAGCTTTCACCTAACCCCTTTATTTAATGGTGCGCCCGGCAGGATTCGAACCCACGACCCCTTGGTTCGTAGCCAAGTACTCTATCCAACTGAGCTACGGGCGCTAAAAATTTCCGATCAAATTTCTCGCCGGATCAGTTACCGACAAAATCATATCAGACTGGCGGAGAGAGAGGGATTCGAACCCTCGATAAGCCTTTTGAGCCTATACTCCCTTAGCAGGGGAGCGCCTTCGACCACTCGGCCATCTCTCCGAAATTTACGGCGGGGCGGTCGGCTACACCCAAAGGGCTCACCATAAGCAACGTCATCGCTCGCTGCAATACCCCTCTTCTCACCACAGAAGAGGCGCTAGGATAGCGGTTAACACCTCTCCGGTCAAACCTCTCTGCCTCTCAATAATAGAATTTCAGGGGGCCTGGTGAAGGTCAAAGACTTTATGTAGTACCCGAACTGCGAGTTCCATGTATTTCTCGTCCACCACCACCGAGATCTTTATCTCGGATGTAGAGATCATCTGGATATTGATCCCCTCTTCAGCCAAAGTTCGGAACATCTTACTCGCAATACCGACATGCGATCGCATCCCAACCCCGACTATTGATACCTTAGCAATCCTGTCACCACCGATCACATCCTGGGCCCCGATATGTGGCTGAACCTGACTCTTAAGGATATCTATTGTTTTTAAAAAATCATTGCGTGGAACGGTGAATGAGAAGTCTGTTAGCCCGTCATGACCCACGTTCTGAATGATCATATCCACATCGATATTGGCATCGGCTACCGGGCCGAGTATCTGATAAGCAATGCCCGGGCGGTCTGGCACGCCCAGAACGGTGATCTTGGCCTCGTCTCGGTTAAATGCTATGCCTGAAATGATGGCTTGTTCCATATCTTTATCTCCCTCAAAAGTGATCAGCGTGCCCTCGCCCCCCTCTTCAAAACTGGACAGCACCCTTAGCCGGACCTTGTACTTACCGGCGAACTCGACTGATCTGATTTGCAACACCTTGGACCCGAGGCTTGCCATCTCTAGCATTTCCTCGAAGGTGATTGTCTTTAATCTCCGAGCCTCGGGCACGATGCGCGGGTCGGTGGTATAAACACCATCCACATCGGTATAGATCTGACACTCATCAGCCGATAAAGCCGCAGCCAAGGCCACGGCAGTTGTATCTGATCCACCACGTCCCAATGTCGTAATGCTTCCGGATTCATCCACTCCCTGAAACCCAGCAACCACGACGATGTAACCATCATCCAGATCGGCTCGAATCCGGTCCTCATCAATCTTCAGTATTCGGGCCTTGTTATGGGCGCTATCGGTCAGTATCCGGACCTGTGAACCGGTATAACTTCTGGCCTTAATACCCAGTTCCATGAGAGACATAGACAGAAGTGCCACCGAGATCTGTTCGCCAGTCGAGACCATGACATCCAGTTCGCGTGGATCTGGATTAGCCTGTATCTCTTTGGCCAGAGAAATCAATCGGTTGGTCTCCCCACTCATGGCGGATACCACTACGACTAACCGGTGATCCTTAGACTGGAATTTCGCGATACGGCGAGCGACATTCTTAATGCGTTCAGGACTTCCTACCGAGGTACCGCCATACTTTTGAATGATTAGTGCCACGTTTATTAGTATTACCCATCAAGGATGATTAGAAGGTACAAATCTTACTGATTCACACATACATCACTCACTCTCTACAACATGCGAGATTATAATTAATTTCCAACAGTTAGAATAAAATCCTCTACTTACTTGCATTGAGTAAAAAATAAACTACACTTAAATTAATGTGAGCACGAGGAACTTTAATCTTGAAAGTTCAATCTAATGAGGGTCTCATTAAGGATCAAATCTCAATCTCTTTCATGACTTTTTTAATACCTCCATATTTTTGTTAAAATCGTCAGGTACATATTAGCATTCATCATTTTCTCAATGATCTAACGCTAGAGGATAAACATTATGACGATCTTTAAAGAAATATCTAGTCCACGTGAGATCCGGCGGAAGCTAGGTCTTAATCAAAATGATTTCTGGAGCAAGGTCGGGGTTACCCAGAGCGGCGGATCCCGATATGAAAGCGGGCGTCGCATGCCACGACCGGTGAGAGAGCTTGTCAGACTGGTACACATTGAGCAGATCGATTTGACTAAAATCGGAAAGGAATATCTGATAGTAGCCCAACTGCTAAAAGCTCAGAACCCAGAACTGTACACAACATTAAAAAAATCCGCTAAGTTGAAGTAGCTTGGCACAACACCCATCGCTTCCACGACGCATACTATTGCACCTCCACTACAAGCGAATCACATAATCTGTGATGGCTACGGGCTGAGCTTTACCTCGAGCCCCATTGCCTGAATCTCAGCGCCGAACGATTCCATCCATCCCTGACTCACCTGTGTGAGGCGTAGCGATTCAGGTTGCATCGATGGTCTGGCAAGTCCATAGACCATCACCCCCTTCAGTGGCACAGCATCTCTCAGTAATTCCGCAACAAATTTCAAGTAAGCAGCTATTTCAGACTTGCTTGGCGGCATGTCATCGAGCTGGAACATACAGGTCTGTAGCCAGGTTGGACACAAAGACGAGGCCAACTGCAAGTTAGTGCGCGTTCGGTTCAGACTCATACGAGTATTATTAATGAGTGCTCTCCCCGACCGTGTGACACTATCCAACTTGAACCAGACCTCACCATTAATCTCAGACATCCGTCTCAGTCCGGCCTGAACATAATCCCGGTCGATCAGGCTGCCATTGGTGATCAGTACTAATTTAATTTCTTTTGGTAACTCAAGACTGCCCCTTATCCTCCCAATCAGTTCAATGACCTGTTCAAACGCTTTAGCACTGGTGGGTTCACCATTACCCGACAGAGCGATATCAGTGATGCGCCTTAACTCAGATGGGACCTGAATCTGCATGAAGTTTCCATACAAAATCTCCTGCAGGAAGGTTCGTAACTCTACATCAAGCCTAGCCAGATCAATAACCGGCGCAGCGCCGCGCTTGAGTTCCGGCACCTGGCAATAAATACAACGCCAGTTACACGCATTATTAGGGTTGAGATTGACACCCACCGACACACCGCCCGATCGTCGAGACACGACCGGATAGATGTACTTCATGCCGACGCTATCTCGGCTGTGGTCGCTGATATTCAATAGTTTCGATATGCGTTGCAATGTTACAATCCCGTAAATGTTAATCACACGCAGGCTGGAATTCGACGCCGGCCACCGAATACCCTCCCATAATAGCCAGTGCCGACACATGCATGGCCATCGCTACGCCATTGAGATCACTCTGTCTGGCGATATTATCGCTGACGAAGGCGTTGCCGAGCAAGGCATGGTGATGGATTATGCAGAAGTAAAACGTATCGCCAAATTAGTGCTGGTCGATGAGTGGGACCATGCCTTCCTGGCATACTCAGGAGATCTCCCTGTATTACAGTTCCTACAGTCCCTCGAAGGACACAAGACCGTAGTTCTGGATGTGCCTCCTACCGCTGAGAATCTCGCCCTCACCGCGTTTCAATTACTCGATACCGCCTATCAAGACCATTATGGTAACCACCTACGACTAGAACAGGTTCGGCTATTTGAAACACCAAACTGCTGGGCTGATGCAATACGAAAGGACAAGATTTAACCCCCTACTCAACCGCCTGCACTGACTTCATTTTTGCTATCCCGATTAGCGCAAACATTATAAAGAGAAGAATAACCGATGCTGAACCAACCCTTCCCAGACTTCAAATTGCCCTCCACCAACGGACAGACATTCCGTTTATCCGAAGCAACCTCCGGCAAGTCTTTGGTAATTTATTTTTACCCTAAGGACAACACACCCGGGTGTACTACCGAGGGTCAAGACTTTAGAGATGCATATCCTGATTTCATCAAGACTGGGTGCGAGGTTGTCGGAGTGTCACGAGACAACATCAAGTCTCACGAGGGTTTCAAGTCAAAGATGGACTTTCCATTTCATCTGATCAGTGACGCTAATGAGACCGCCTGCAAACTATTCGGTGTCATAAAAATGAAGAATATGTATGGAAAGCAGGTACGCGGCATTGAACGTAGTACCTTTGTATTTGATCGGAATGGACTGCTACAAAGGGAATGGCGTGGGGTAAAGATTCCAGGACATGTGCAGGAGGTATTAGAATTTGTAAAAGGACTGCCCGCATAATCCCCAGAGAGCCCGCTTCCTCTCACACTCTGTTCTCTCGTTTATCTACCTAGTACCCCGCAAACAGATCCGCATCCTGACCAAAGACGGTCTAGGTAATCTATGCGGCGAGTTGATTAATGGCTCGAACCGGGCCGACAGTACCATTGTAAACACGCACTTACTCAATACTCAGATTTATATTGACTGGACCTTGCACAACTCTCGAACCGAGTGTATTCGCCTAGGAAGGTGAGATTGACCTTACCGATCGGCCCATTACGCTGCTTACCAATAATAATCTCCGCAATCCCCTTATCCTGCGTTTCAAGATTGTAGACCTCGTCACGGTAGATGAAGAGGATTAGGTCAGCATCCTGTTCAATTGCACCGGACTCTCGTAGATCCGACATCACCGGCCGCTTGTGCGGGTTAGGACGCTGCTCTAGGCTACGGTTTAACTGAGATAGCGCGACCACCGGGACCTGCAACTCCTTTGCTAAGGCCTTTAGGGAGCGGGAGATTTCCGAAATTTCAGTAGCTCGGTTCTCGCCCTGACTGCTTGATGACATCAGTTGCAAGTAATCCACCACAATCAGTCCGAGCCCACCATGGTGACGATGGAGCCTCCTCGCACGTGCCCTGAGCTCAAGAGAGTTCAGGGCCGCACTCTCATCGATAAATATAGGGGCCTCGTTCAACTTACCCAGTGCGTGTGTGAGCTTTGACCAGTCCTCATCCTGCAAGCGGCCGGTTCGAACCTTATGCTGATCAAGCCTTCCAATTGACCCCAACAGCCGCATCGCTAACTGCGTTCCACCCATTTCCATGCTGAATATCGCCACCGGTTTCAGAAGTTCCAGTGCAACATGCTCAGCAATGTTAAGCGCAAATGCAGTCTTCCCCATGGATGGCCGTCCTGCGACGATGACCAAGTCCCCCGGTTGAAAGCCTGAGGTCTTCTGGTCGAGATCGTGGAACCCACTCGCAATACCGGTCACATCGTTTGGATTGTCCTGGTTATAGAGCAACTCGATCCGCTCAACCACCTGCTTCAGGAGGGGTTGAATGTCTGTAAATCCTTGCTTTCCACGAGCACCCGCCTCGGCAATCTCGAAGACCTTGGCCTCGGCCTCATCCAGCAAGGTCCCCGCAGACCGACCTGCCGGGCTATAGGCTGAATCCGAGATCTCAGACCCGATCCGCGCGAGTTTACGCATAACCGATCTCTCCCGAACAATCTCCGCATACCGTCGAATATTCGCAGCTGATGGGGTGTTCTGGGCCATTGCACCGACATAGGCTAGTCCGCCCACACCCTGCAGATCAGCAGTCAATTCTAATGACTCGGCAACGGTCACCACATCTGCCGGCTTATTATGCTCAATCAGCTTACATATATGGCGGTAGATGAGGCGGTGATCCTGACGGTAAAAGTCATCCTCAATGACCACATCTGCAACCTTGTCCCATGCATGATTATCCAGCATCAGTCCGCCCAGCACCGATTGTTCGGCCTCTACCGAGTGAGGTGGCGTCTTATAGGACTCGATCGATTGATCATTACTGATGTTGGAGAGGATCTGTGCCATAGAATATGCTTAGAAAGACAGGTCGCGGGGTAAGCTGATTCTACCATCAGCAGTATCGTAAAAAATTAAAAAAGGGGCTGTCTCCAGCCCCTTCTCATTGACCCACTGAAAAACTTTCTTAGGAGGTAGTCTCGCCGAGTACCGATATAGTGATATGTGCCAGTACGTCACTATGCAAAGCGACAACAAGTGGGTAGTCCCCCACCTGCTTTAGTGGTCCCTGAGGCATACGTATCATTGACTTATCAACCTCAAGACCTTGCAACTTGAGGGCATCTACAATGTCTACGTTAGTCACAGAACCGAATAGCTTGCCATCGATCCCAGACTTCTGGCTGATCTGTACCATCAGACCATCGAGCTTAGCTGCATGAGCTTGGGCGGCGGCTAGAATCTCCGCCTGGGCCTTCTCGAGCTCTGCACGCTTTGCTTGGAACTCAGCCACGGCAGCCTCAGTCACTCGCTTTGCTTTTCCCTGAGGAATCAGGAAATTGCGTGCATAACCATTCTTCACCTTGACCACATCGCCCATCAGTCCAAGATTAACGACCTTTTCCATCAATATGATTTGCATTCCATCACTCCTCAGTGCAGGTCAGTATAGGGAAGCAGAGCGAGGAAACGAGCCCGCTCGATAGCTACCCCCAACTGACGTTGGTAGTGGGAATGGGTGCCGGTAATACGTGCCGGGATGATCCTTGCATTCTCATTAATGAATTCCTTCAGTATCTCGACATCCTTGTAGTCCACAGTCTTGATATTCTCTGCTGTGAAACGACAGAACTTCTTGCGCTTAAATAGGGGCTTTACCTTCTTGTCCTTATCCTTATCTTTACTGTCTTTACGTTTTGAGATGAATCGTGCCATGATTTTTTCCTATTTACCGATTAAATGATATCTAATTTATTCACATGCAGTACAAGGTACATACTCATGCGACTTTTTTTCGCTAAAAACCCAGCCAGCCTGACCGAAGTACCGATCTTCATACCTGAAACAGTTATCGCCATCTGCGACATTGCCATCGCGGAGACTTCACATTCCACCTGACGGGGCAGATCTGACTCGACCTGGCAGGAGGTGTGGCTGATTATGAAATCGGTCACTGCTAACCCTGCCGGTGTGTATCTTAATTTTCCGATTTCAGTGATTCTGCCGCAAATGACCGTCTGGTTGCAATCCAATGAATTTTTCCGAATTAGGACCCAGCGATTCTCGTTTCTCTTGCATCCTCTTCTGCCCGAGAGAGTGCAACAGGCCGGTCTGAACGCATCATTGGCGAGAGCTCCGTCACCGGCCCATCCATCCTGATGGTCAGATGGCGCAAAATTGCGTCATTAAATTTGAAGGTATGATCCAGTTCGTCCAGCGTCTCCTGATCGCACTCGATATTCATCAATACGTAGTGAGCCTTGTGAACCTTCTGGATCAGATAGGTAAGCTGGCGACGTCCCCAGTCTTCTAGTCTGTGGACCTGACCATTCTTAGTGGTCACCATGCTGCGGTAACGTTCAATCATCGCGGGAACTTGCTCGCTCTGATCAGGGTGAACCATGAAAACGATTTCGTAGTGTCGCATGAGTTTTCCTTAAGGGTAAAGCCTCCCGCGATGCGGACACGGTGAGGCAAGGTTGTTCGGTATTGATCATGCCAAAAGGCACAATACGTCCGAGTTAGGACGGCGCTATTCTACTGAATTAACGAAAAAATATCAAATCTAGTTCGGTTCAAATACATCCCCATTCAAGAGGTCTGTCATTTAGAGACTCCCCTCTGTCGTCGGGTTTCGAATAGACAGATACCCGCACTGACTGAAATATTAAGACTCTCGATGCTCCCCATCATTGGAATCGAGACCATCTGATCACAGGTCTCACGGGTGAGTCTTCTCATGCCCTCCCCCTCAGCCCCCATCACCCAAGCGATCGAACCCTCTAGCTTTACTGAACCGAGCTTGCTATCTGCATCGGCGGCAGTCCCAATGATCCAGACTCCGCGATCCTTCAATTCTCGTAAGGTACGCGCAAGATTGGTCACAACAATATAGGGAACATTGTCGGCAGCACCACTCGCCACTTTATGGACCGTCGCATTGAGTCCCACAGCACGGTCCTTGGGTGCAACCACCGCGTGTGCACCGAATGCATCTGCCACCCTGAGACAGGCCCCAAGATTATGCGGATCCTGAACACCATCCAGTACCATTATCAGAGCAGGCTCGGAGAGGGTATCAAGAACATCCTCGATATCAATATAACTACGATTGGCATCGATATTTGCAGCCACTCCCTGGTGTCGAGCACCCCCTGCCATGCTATCGAGTCTAGCGCTATCGCACATGATCAGCCGGAGACCCTGAGACTCTGCCATCTTCGTCAGATCGCGCGCGCGCTGATCGCGACGAGCGGAATCGAGGAAGACCTCCTTCACACTATCTGGATTCTGACGCAGTCGGCTGATGACTGCATGGAAGCCGAATATTAAACGGATACTGGACATTTATGGATACCTTCTAGATACCGACCATAGCATCCATCTCTATGCCCGGCTCCGAAAGTGCTCCGATTGAGATATTGAATTTTAGTGACGATCTTGCGAGTAGGGTTGCATCTAGAAATCAATTCGACTTTACTCACCATTTCCGGCCAATACAAAGTCGATCTTACTGGTCTCAAGATCAACACGTACGATCTTAATCCGCAAACGGTCGCCCAGGCGGTAACGCTTGCCGCTACGCTCTCCCATCAGCATATGCTTGGCCGAATCAAAATGAAAATAATCGCTAGGAAGTTCGGAGATGTGTACTAACCCCTCTACATAGATGCCATCCAACGCGACGAATAGACCAAAACCGGTGACACTGCTGATGACACCGTCGAAACACTCTCCGATCCGGTCCATCATGTAGAAGCACTTGAGCCAAGACTCCACATCTCGACTGGCCTCGTCTGCACGTCTCTCAGTCTGTGAGCAGTGCATCCCGAGTTGCCGCCAATCTCCCGGCGAGTAGATGTCCCCACTCAAGACCGACTTGATCGCTCGGTGGACCAACAAGTCTGGATACCGACGGATGGGTGAGGTGAAATGCGTATAAGACTCATAGGCGAGCCCGAAGTGACCAACATTGTCAGGGCTATAAACGGCCTGGCGTAAGGACCTGAGCATGACTGTCTGTAGCAGTTGTGCATCCGGTCGGTCCTTGATCTCGGTTAGTGTTTTTGCATAGTCCTTTGCATGTGGCTCATCTCCGCCACTCAACTGCAGACCGAACTCCTTGAGGAAGCTGCGAAGCGAAATTAGCTTCTCTGGTGTGGGGCTCTCATGGATACGGTACAGGGTCGACTGCTTATGCTTTTGCAAGAAGTCGGATGCGCATACATTCGCAGCCAGCATACACTCCTCGATCAGTCGGTGTGCATTATTACGCTTCACCGGCAGGATCCTCTCGATCTTACCCTGATCATTAAAGATCATCTGGGTCTCGATAGTCTCAAAATCGATAGCACCACGCCTCTCACGAGCCTTCAGTAGTAACTTAAATAGCGTGTAGATCAACTGAATATGTGGCAGCAGCTGCGTATGTCGGTTGGCATCCTCACACAGAGGATTCTCCAGCATCGCCGCCACCTGAGTGTATGTGAACCTCGCGTGCGAATAAATGACTGCCGGATAGAATTGGTAGTCGAGGAAATCACCACCGGAATCAAGATGCATCTCACATACCATGCATAGACGGTTCACTTGCGGGTTGAGGGAGCATAGCCCGTTAGACAAGACCTCCGGTAACATGGGGATCACGCGCCTAGGGAAGTAGACCGAGTTACCACGATTGAATGCCTCACGATCAAGGGCATCGGTAGGTCGTACATAATGACTGACATCTGCGATCGCGACATATAACTTATAACCGTCGCCATCGCGCTCGCAGTAGACCGCATCATCAAAGTCACGTGCGGTCTCTCCATCAATCGTCACCAATGGCAGATGACAAAGATCCTTCCTCCCGGCAAGATCACTCTGCACCACCTTATCCGAAAAATTGGTAGAGGCCTTGTCCACCTCGGGCGGGAATTCGTAGGGAAGGTCGTACTTACGAAGTGCGATCTCAATCTCCATCCCTGGTGCTGAGTAATCGCCCAGAATCTCGATAATGCGTCCGATCGGTTGAGCATTCTTGCTGGGCTGCTGGATAATCTCCAGCATCACCACCTGTCCTGATTTAGCTCCCATGGATTCCTCCTTGGGGACCAAGATATCTTGGCTGATGCGCCTGTTCTCAGCCTCTACGAAGAGAATCCCATGATCCGAGTGTAGTCTCCCGACCAACTTTGTAACGCCGCGCTCCAGCACTTCAACAATAGTGCCTTCCCGGCGACCACGTCGATCCAGACCGGTCTCGCGCAGCATCGCTCGGTCCCCGTGAAGTACCTTGTTCATCTCCTTGGGGCCCAAGAATAGATCAGGACTGCCATCATCTGGAATTAGGAAGCCAAATCCATCGGCATGGCCCTGAACCTTACCCATGATCAGGTCGAGCTTCTCAACCACGCAAATATCACCCTTGCGGTTACGCATGATTTGCCCCTCCCTCACCATTGCGGCAAGGCGGTGGCTGAATATTTCGTGTTCCTCTGGGGTAATTGAGAGAAGTTTATGCAGCGCCTCCTCTACAACTGGGACGCCCTGCTCTTTCAGGATCTGGAGCATGAACTCCCTGCTCGGAAGGGGATGTCCATACTGCTCTTTTTCACGCTGAAGGTGAGGGTCTAGACTGCGTAGCTGAGGCTGTTTCTTAATTGACAAAACAATGGTTTCCTATAGAATTGCGCCCCTACTCTGAACCCTGAATTGGGGTGTCAAGCATTGCCCAGATGGCGGAATTGGTAGACGCACTAGGTTCAGGTCCTAGCGGTGGCAACACTGTGGAGGTTCGAGTCCTCTTCTGGGCACCATCAAACAGCTAAAAAACCGCATCAAAGCTCAATCTGTATCTGGTGCTAGTTTTTGTTACCCGTAAAGTTACCCGCATACTTTCTAGTCTTCTTAATCCACGATCAAGTTGAATTTTACACTATAGGCACCGTATGCACGGCTGCTTTTTCCTCATTGCTTATTTCCTTATCATTTTCAGGGAGCCCCTTGGGGCGGATGGGAAGCGCGGCAGGTGAAGGCGGGAACGAGCAACGCAGTGCGAGCCGCCGTAGCCTGACACGCTGGGCGGGCGGGGATTAAAACACTGAACTGACCTGATTTTTAGTACCACTCCAAAAGAGAGGATTTTTGATAATCTTCTACTTAAAGGAGTATTAAACATGACCAAAGGTCAACGTCTCAAACCCGAGCAAATCGTCACCCTACTGCGTCAAATTGATGTTTTAACTACCAATGGCAAAACTCTAGCTCAGGCTTGTAAG
>Ga0209553_1000412_pt1 | contig 22536 bp, 19 predicted proteins | sample LauGreFBDMM110DN_2_FD_188217 | JGI IMG/M metagenome (GOLD analysis project Ga0209553, IMG submission 188217) | Freshwater lake microbial communities from Lake Michigan, USA - Fa13.BD.MM110.DN (SPAdes) (version 2) | ecosystem: Environmental > Aquatic > Freshwater > Lake | place: Lake Michigan...
TTTTTTTGTTTCCCCCAGTCTTATCGTCGATTGTAATCGTGATTTCCGGCCCAGTGGAGGTAGGGGTTGATGCCATGACGGGCGGAATTGCACGTCGACCAGGTTTTGGAGCCATTGAAGGTGCGGCTCTCGGGCTATCAAGTAATGCATCCGGAGAGACTTCGGCCATTTCTTGGAATTCCCCAGAATCCTGAAGCCGCGTACTTGGCGGTTGTGCTGGGACTATCTTTGGGTCGCCTTTAGACCCTTTCGTTTCGGGTTTTTCCAGCTGCTCTTTGAACATCTCGGACGGATCCTCGCCACCGCCCCCAGCGGTCGGCTTCAGGATGGCGTTGAGTTCGCAGTAGCTAATCAGTTCCAGAATCGCGCCATGTGCAGCATACAGTCCCTCTTTGGTCTCACGATCTGCACAACTGCAGACACCCAAAAGTTGTCCGTTGGTGCTGAACAAACCGCCTCCCGAACGTCCACTGACAGGATCAGTCGTGCAGATAAACATCGGAGGCCCATCGTAGCGGTTAATCTCAACCAACTGCGTCTCTAACATCGTCGGATCTGCCCCGCCATTACAACCAAAGCTGACCATTGCGACACCAGGTTTGGCTTCCGCAATTTTTGGGCTCAGTACCGCAACAGGAAATGTCTTCGATGTTCGAATTCGTAACAAAGCCAGATCCGCATCGTTATCACCACCGACCAGTTTGGCGGCATAAGTCTCAGCTTTTCCGCCCTCAAACACATCCACTTCTACGACAGCATCTTTGACTGCGATGTTGAGGAAGAGGTGCGCACATGTAAGAATGATGGCCTCACCGCTAGCACTGTGAACGATCGTGCCTGTGCCGATGTCCTGTAAATATTCACCCTTTTTTGTGTCTTCCGTGGACATCCCCGCCACACGAATTCGAACCGTCGCGGCCAAAGCTGTTTTCATGCCAGCGGATGCCAGATCTCCACTAGAAGCTGGATCTTGGCCCCGGAGCGTCGGGCGATCTGGTGCCTTTGGTTGCTTGCCAACCATAATCCCGCGGAAAAGATCGCCAAGCGAACGCGTGTTTTTCGGCTTCACATCGCTGTCTGTTAGATCTGGGGTGATGAGATTTTTAGGATTTGGCCCTTGAGGGGCGACTGTCGGAGGTGCTGAGGCGGTGCGTCTCTCAGACAATTCTGCTGCCGCTTTGTTCATAGCTCGACGAAGTTCATCTTCACCCGTGAGTCCCACAAATCGACGGACTTCTATGCCTTCAACGAGAAGGACAAGGGTTGGGATTCGATCTACGTTGAAATGTTTAGTCAGCTCCGGATCTTCGGTGATATCAATCTGCCGAATCGGAAACCCGCCTTGTTCCATCCGTTGCAGAATTGGAACCATCTGTTGACATGGACTGCAATAGCCTGCTGAAAAATCCAACAATTGCACATCGGGCGCTGGATCTGATGCACCATCAAAGGCCATCATCAGCAACATGATCAGCTTCATAAATGGCTTCCATGCCTAAAGTGAATATGACCTGACTCGAAACTATCCGGCAATCCTGCCTCAAATTCCGATCGCATTCCCCAGTCGCTGAATTCCGTTTCAGGCGGTCTGAGCTTGTTGTCAGAGTTACAAAAATGTGTGGCAACTAATTCAGAGGCAAAGCCGAAACACCGGTTGATGCCAACGGCCTTGTCTCCAAATTCATTTTCAGCACATGCCATGCCGTTTTGGCGAAGTCTGCCGCAAACCATTCTGGAGTGGCAATTCTTGCCGAAGAGGGCGGACGGTAGTCGGTTGCCGAAATTGAGGAAAGGGCAAAATGACGAAATCCATAACCGCACGCAGATGGCCTGAGCATTACCTGTCTGCACCTTCTTCGGCCCGATCGTGGCATCGCCTGCGGCGATGCAAGAGACGCCTCACCCCACGGGTTTAACGGCAATGTGTGTGGGAACAAAACTCGTCAAAATGATGCCACCGCCAAATTCTTGCGGCTCCGGCGACACGCAACTTGTGTCCACGCGTGTGTATCAGTGGTACGGCTTTGCCGTAAATCAGGGTGATCTCACAATGCCCAAAAACTTAGCGACGAGGCAATTGATGGCCGGGGGAAACAGAACCCGATCTTGACCTAAAATCCGCTACTCGATTGTAATGCGTCGGCAAATAACACTGGAAAACTGAATTTAGGGACGGACGTTGGCGACGGATCGCAGCGTCCGATGGCTCAGCAAGGATGTTTACCACCTTCGACAGGTATTTACTGGGACGACTGCTGCATACATTTGCAGTGTTCTTTCTTTCAGCGTACGGGCTGTATATTGTGATAGATCTGTTCACCAATGTGGAAGCTTTTCAAAACCAATCCACATCGAACATGGATCTTATTTGGCACATCCTCGAATACTATGCATACCGTGCCTCCGAGTTTTTCGAGTTGGCTGGTCCAGTCTTGATTGTCATCTCAGTAATCGTAGTTTTGGGACTGCTGCAAAAGCACTCAGAAACGTATCCGATCTTGGCGGCAGGTATTCCGGCTTTTCGCCTGATCAGACCACTGCTCATCGCCACCGCGATTCTCAACGGGTGCTTGATTGTCAATCAGGAATTTATTATCCCTCGGATCGCCGTCGAGTTGCAGGCACCTCGCGGCTCAAATAAGGCTCAAGTCCAGAGAGTCGAACCTGTTTACGACTACTGGAACTACCTAATGCACATTGATGGAGACCAAGTACTGCTGCAAAATCAGACGCTCGTCGGTGCAAGTTTCACGCTGCCAAAACCTGAGATTGCGAGTCAGATCTGTGTTTTGAAAGCAGAGAAAGCCACGTTCATTACCGAGACAGATCAACATCGTTCCGGCTGGCTGCTGCAGAATATGGTTGGCGTCCTTGACACAGACTTGTTGACCGCAGAGGGCCGTAAACGCATTATTCCCTGCAGCAACGGCAAGGACGTGTTTATCGTTTCTGAGGTGAACTTTGATCAGCTTTACAATCGTGGGCGAAATCTGAAACTGCTGTCGTCGATGCAGTTGTTTCAACGCATTCAAAATCCGTCCACTGGCCCACTACCCGTGCGTGGTCAAAGCTTGGCCCTGCACGCGCGGATCACGCGACCGTTGTTATGTCTGCTTAACATCGCCATCGCATTGCCGTTGGTGATGCGGAAGGAAACACATAGCCTAATCGCGAATATGGTTGTCTGTGCGGGTGTGCTGAGTCTGCTGTATGTCATTGCTCAGGGATGTTTTGCGCTAGGTTCGATCGGACAAATGAGCCCCGATCTTGCCGCTTGGCTGCCCGTTATCCTCAGCGGCATTGTCAGCACTTGGACTTCCGACTTCGTCCAGACTTAGCGACCAATCGACGTAGTCAGACGCGCCCGATGCCCCTGAGCGTTCAAAGTCTCACGCCGCTGCAGGCATGAGCTCCGCAGACACGGCATCAATCTGGCCGACCGTGATCTGACCGAGTTGCTCTGCAAAACCAACAAGCAACGCCATATCGCTTAACCGATTGATACGACGAGGGTTGCCCGCAGTGATTTCAAACAATCGCTGCAGAGCGTCCCCAGAGAAGATCTCCGCACGACCACCAGACTGGAGCAGACTGTTGCGAACGTAATCCGCCGTTTCGGTCGCGGTGAAACCAGTGAGCGCAGTTGTCACGGCTATCCGCTCACTGATCTGATGGAGTTTACGAATTTTTGCAGACAGTACAGGCTGTCCGACAAGTAACATGGCCAGCATCGCATGCTCTTCGGAATCCGCCAGATTCAGCAATGGCTGCACGACATGCAGGAGTGCTTCTTCCGAGAGGAGATGCGCATCATCGAAGCACAGCAGTGTGCGATGCCCTTTATTGGAAAGGCGTCGCAGGGAGGTCAAGATCTCACAAAGGACACCGTCATTGCCGGTGGAAATCACAGGACTCACCGCAGCGAACGTCGCAATTTCCCGCGCGACTAGCCGCAGTAAATCATCCGGCGAGAGCGCCGGAAACACGATATGAATGAGTGGTTGAAGATCTTTGTGATCGGCCATTAACAGTTTCACGAGGCCCGTCTTACCGGTACCTGATGCGCCAAGTATCAACCCCGGCCCTGCCAGATTATCCAAAGCGTACTTCAATCGCAACAAAGCCGTTTGGTGACTCTTGCTGCGATAGAACCTTGCAGGGTCTTGCCGCTGAGTAAACGGCTTCTGCTTGAGTTTCCAGTAGGCCTCGTACATGCGACATGCTTTCTTAACGCGGGCGTTGCCCGCAACTCACTGTGCCAGACACTCGGTGCTGTGATGCCCACATTTTGCGGGCATCTCACAGAGTTCGACACGAGAGTGTCGTGTTCAATGTTCAAGGTATCAATTCGCTGGTTGAATGCGTCCGGCAAACTTTACCTTGCGCGGCTTTTGTTGTCCGGAATTGTCATCCGCCGTTGGATGCGTTGCAGATCCGCTGAACGCGGAGTCAGGGTCGTGCGCGATTGTCGCCGGCGTTGATCTGCCAGAGTCTGCGGATTTATGTGCTGTTGTGAATGGATCTGATTGAACAGAGTTCGCAGACGATGGAAAATGCAATTCGCTATCAAAAGAATTTTGGGACGGCGTTTCAAATGGATCGGCAGATTCTCGCATTGCCTGAGAATCGTCGACAGTATCAAAATCAAACAGAACGGAATCGTAACTGTCGAGCGTGACCTGTGAGTTTGCCGCCGAGCCTGTTTCGGAACTGCCCGTCTCGAACCAGACTATCGCGGTTACGGCTAAAACAATCACCGCAGCAGCTTCCCGACGCTGTGACCGGAGTCGTTGCCAAAGTGTTCCGATGCGAGATTGCAGGCGGGAGAAGCGAGATAACTGCGGACAGGATGTCGCCGCAACGGCTGCTGTGGTCGGCAGAGCATCTGCGGCGGATTCAATTGCAGTCTGAGCCGATTCCACTGCAACCGGAGGTTCCGGATTCATGGTCCGCGTCACAACATTTTCGGTGGATTGCATCGTGAGATCACCATTTTGCATGGCAATGTCCTTCCTGAAAGGCGAAACAAAGCGGCGACATGCTCCGCAGAACGTCTTTGTTCTGCTCAGCGTTTTCAGCATCCCGAGGGCATCTGCTGACGAAAAACACAGACGCTGGTCGGTCAAAGCGGCAGCTGTTCCGTCGAGGCCCCCCGGCTTTCGACCACGCATATTCTGCCCAGCCGATAGCATCGGCACGCGGATACTCCGAACTTTACGTTTCTTCCGATTCTGCCGGCTGTTTTATCGCTGCCATGCGCTAGAAGTTTCGGCTAAGCTATACTGTGCCGTGAGGGGATCCTTTTTGAATCCCAGTCATTCTAAATGCAGGAGTGTTTAAGCGTGGCCAAGAATGTTTTTGGAGAAGATTTGCTGGTCTGTTCAGCAGATCCGCTGACAGGTTTTTTTCGCACTGGTAAATGTGAGACGTGCGGTGATGACCATGGAATGCATACCGTCTGCGCAGTGATGACGGCTAAGTTCCTTCGGTTTTCAAAGGCGGCTGGCAACGATCTTTCTACGCCGCATCCGGAATATAGTTTTCTTGGTTTGCAACCTGGTGATCGCTGGTGTCTGTGCCTGCCAAGGTGGATCGAAGCGTTGGAAGCTGGTTTCGCACCTCAATTGGCTTTAAAGGCAACGCATATTTCTGCCATCGAACACCTCTCGATGGATGTCCTGCTCAAATACGCCGTCGATGCCGATGGATACGTTTACGAACCACCGTCAGATGATGACTAAGGTTTGCCACGGCCAGGCTTTGGTGTTCGATAGCGGAACGATTGTGTGGCGGATGAACATTCATGTCCGTCACGTGGCCGCTCAACACCGCCTGAACTGACGGGATCGTGCTTTCACAGTGGTCCGACGCTGCCGGACCGATCTTTCGGGCATGAATGTCTAGGCTACAGGAATGGCAGCATCGCAAACCCCGTCATCGAACACTCGGCGGCGGATCATTCAAACATCAGGAGCACCGCGACCATGCGTCGTCCTCGCAGTGGAGGTGGCTGGAAAGCCATTGGATATAGTATGAAACTGGCTCGTCGAGTTGGTTTCTTGAACATGTGGAGAGCCATGCGTTCCAAGAACACCTGCAAGACCTGCGCAGTCGGCATGGGTGGGCAATTGGGCGGCATGGTTAACGAAGGCGGACATTTCCCGGAAGTCTGCAAAAAGTCGTTCCAAGCGATGGCCTCCGACATGCAAGGCGCGCTGCGGACGGATGTGATCGAGAAGCTCAGCCTCAATCAGCTGCGTGCCATGACATCACGGCAATTGGAGATGTCGGGGCGCATCAGCGAACCGCTCTACATGGCCAAAGGTGCATCGTCGTACAAGGTCACGACATGGGATCATGCGATTTCAACGCTTGTTGAGCGCATGCAAGCGGCAGGCCCGGAACGCAGTTTTTTTTACGCGAGCGGACGCGCATCGAATGAAGCTGGATTCTTGTTTCAGATGCTCGCGCGATTGTTCGGCACGAACTACGTCAATAATTGTTCTTACTATTGTCATCAGGCCAGCGGTGTCGGACTGGGCATGGCCATTGGCACGGGAGCCGGAACTGTTCGCCTAGAAGATTTGCAACATACCGATTTGTACATTCTGGTGGGAGCAAATCCGTCGTCAAATCATCCTCGTCTCATGCGATCGCTGATGGAGATGCGTCGCAACGGCGGGCGAATCATCGTTGTCAATCCGATGCGCGAGCTCGGATTGGAGAATTTCCGAGTACCCAGTGACGTGCGGAGTCTGTTCTTTGGAACTCAGATCGCCAGTCAGTACGTGCAACCGCACATCGGGGGCGATCTTGCCCTCCTGACAGGGATTGCGAAAGACGTAATCGAACGCAGCGGGCACGACAAGAAATTTATTGCGGAGCACACGGAGGGTTTCGAAGACTTTTTGCAAACTGTGCAAGCGACGGCGTGGGATGACATCATAACACAGAGCGGTGTGGATCGTGACACCATTCGCGGGATTGCCGACCAATACGTAACTGCAAAAAATGTCGTCATTGCTTGGTGCATGGGAATTACTCATCATCTTCACGGGACGCGCAACGTTCACGCTATTGCGAATCTGGCTTTGTTGCGTGGTATGGTTGGTCGTGCCCATGCAGGCGTGATGCCGATTCGCGGCCACAGCAACGTGCAGGGTCTAGGTACCGTCGGTGTGACACCCGTGCTGAAACAAAACATGCTTGAGCGTTTTGAAAAGCAATTGGGGATAAAACCGCCGACCTCCCCTGGCTTTGACACGATGGCTTGTATGGATGCGGCGCACGCAGGTTCGATGGATTTTGCACTGTGTCTTGGCGGCAATCTCTACGGCAGCAATCCGAATTCAAAACGCGCTTTCGATGCCATCCGAAAACTGAAGACAGTAGTCTATTTTTCAACGACCTTGAACACCGGACACGCATGGGGCACGGGTGAAGAGACCTTTATTCTACCCGTCCTGCCGCGCGATGAAGAACAACAAGCGACTACTCAAGAATCTATGTTCAGCTACGTGCGGCTCAGCGATGGCGGTCCAACGCGACACGGCAATGTGCGGAGTGAAGTCTCGATCCTTGCCGAAATCGGACGCCAGATATTCCCGAACGACAAGCGTCTGGATTGGTCAAAAATGCAAAGCCATGCGGCGATTCGCGAACTGATTGCTGATCTGATCCCCGGTTATGAAGAATTAAAATCCATCGACGCCACAAAGCACGAATTCCACGTTCCCGGGCGGTCAGTGGACCACTATCAGTTTCCCACTGCCTCCGGAAAAGCAAAGTTTCATGCCACCCAATTGCCTGAACAAAATCTCTCACCCGGGCAATTACGACTGATGACCATGCGTTCTGAGGGGCAGTTCAACAGCGTGGTGTACGACGAAGAAGATCTCTACCGAGGCCAAGAACGCCGCGACGTGATTCTGATGAACGCCGCCGATATCAAGCAACTTGGACTGCATCCTGAGCAACGCATTAAGATCAAAAGCGATATCGGAGAAATGCGTTACATTCTCGTTCGCGAATTCGACATTCGCGCCGGCAATGTGGCGATGTACTACCCGGAATCTAACGTCCTTATTCCTAGCACTGTAGACCCACTGTCAAAGACGCCGGCGTTCAAATCCATCGCCGTCACGATCACGGCAGAATCTGACGTTTAGCCCCTGATGTTAACGGCTCAGTTGTTTTCCTGCAGCCCCTCAAGATGCCCGAGGTTTTTCACGGGCTCGAAAATCGCGAGGACATCGTTTAGTAAACTTTCATCCAGCGACTCAGCCAGCCACTTGGCCCAATTGCGAATATTATCGGGGTTCGCACTGCCGGCGACAGTGGTGGCGATGTCCGGGTGAGCACACGCGTACTGCAGGGCAAGTTTAGCGATATCACAGCCGTGCTTGGCACAGTGCTCAGCGGCCCGGCGGGCGGCAGCTTTCACTGGTTCGGGTTCCTTCAGCCATGCCGGCAGCGGAGCGTTGGTGAGTAACCTCGCAGAGAACGGCCCGGCATTCATCACGCCGACACCCTTGGCTTTGAGGTATGGTACGCTCTCTGTCGCAAATCGTGTGTTCTGCAAGGTGTATTGATTATAGGACAGTACACAATCGACATCAGCCTGCTCGCAGATAAAGCGAAAGACCTTTTGCGGATATCCACTGATGCCGATAAAGCGAACTTTCCCGGACTGCTGAATTTTTTTCAACGCCGGAATCGTCTCGTCGACAATCTGCTGCATCGGTACGAATTCGATGTCATGACACAGGATAATGTCGAGATGATCTGTGCCGAGTCGATGCAGACTGACGTCCACACTTTCAGCTACGCGTTTCGCGCTGAAGTCGAAATGCTGAAGATCATACCGGCCCAACTTTGTACAGAGCGTATAGCTCTCACGCGGCACGCCTCGGAGTGCAATCCCAAGCATCACCTCGCTCATACCTCGCCCGTAGAATGGTGAAGTGTCGATGAAATTTAATCCGCAGTCGAGGGCCACACGAACACTTTGCAATGCCTCATCCAGTTGCACACTCCGAAACTCTTGGCCCAGTGACGACGCACCAAAGCTCAGGATCGGGAGATGAAGGCCCGTTTTGCCGAGAGGACGAGTTTCCATAATTGAGTCGCTTGGATTGTGTTTGCGTACGATGGACATGCATGTCCGTCGCGTTGTCGGAAATTACGATTCTTGTACAACGTGGATTTTTCACGTCGTGTCTCGGACATGAATGTCCAAGTTACGTAACTAGTTAATGAACAACGGCCGCATGTGACGGTCGTAGATATTCTCTGTCACCTGCTTTGCCACGATTTCCTCGTTGGCCTTCAGTAAATCGGTGTAGCGTCTTCCGGCCTTGGCCGCAATTTTGAAGGAGACATGCAGGAGTTGACGCATGTCGGCGTTGAACTCAGGATGGCCGGGAATATGACGCAACGAATTGGCCAATTTCAGCCCTTTCCAAGTATTGACGGCCGCGCTGCTCGGCAAATGGCTACGGTCAATGTCAATCACACTGGCATACGGCGCACACAATTCATCAACATGTTCCAGTGCGTACGCATAGATCTCCTTCGTGAGTGCAAGTCCGTCGCCGCCGGCTTCAGCCAGTCCGATCAGTTCTTCCAGCCAAGATGTACCAGCGGTCTTGATGTGCACGCCCGCTCCGGTTTTGGCAAGGGCTTTGCGAATAATGGGATACAGGCTGAACTTGTCGCTACCGCTGTGGACGCTGAGTTTCAGATTGGCAGGTAGGCCGTATTGCCTGACCGCATGCGCGATCACGGCAAGGTCATCATTGAATTCTTTTTCAAACTGGACCAGATCTCCGACATAGTCCACACCCTTATTAAAACGGCCCGTAAATTTCGGAGCGATTGTTTGCAGACGGACATGTTCATCGGCCAACAATGCCAAAATAATGAGTAATTCCGGTGGCGTTTGCGGCAGGTCTGTTTCGTCCATGGAAACCTCAGCGATGAGCTTGTCCTCCCCTTTTGCGGCGGCGATATGACGATAAATGTTTCCGGCATCCTGCGCCGCCAGCAGATACTTAGCGGCGACGCGTTCTACGTCGGCGAGGGACGTCGAAAATGGCGTCGCTACCCCGGGGATATTGAGAACACCGACCAGCTCCGGATGTCGATGAAGAAATGCCTGAACGTCTGCAGGGGCGGCAGGTTTGCCGATCGAATCCGCGACGTCGATGGTGAAAAAATCTGAACATGACATAAAACGGTCAACTGTTTTCAAGTTGATATGGTCGGCATCGATGTGCCAGTGTTGAGTCCAGCCCAGTTCTTTGACTGCCGCCTGTGCTGCGTCAAAGACGCTTTGCGGTTCTGACCCGATGAACGTGTGTTCGCGATTCGACTTGTTCCAGACGGGCGCGACGTGAATTCCGTCTTTTTCCAATTTTTGGAACGCCGCTAACTGCGCCTTCGCCTGATGGGCAAAACGGTCACCAACACCAAAGGAAAATCGTTCAAGTAAGAGCATGAATTCTATGTTTCTCTGAATTTATACTGGACAAGATGCTGGCGAGTTCAAGATTTTGTTCATCGTTGGGCAATGCAGCGATCAACCGCGCCAACCGACCATTTTGCACACCCCGATGCAGCATAGCGGTTTTTGAGATGCATGGAATCCTGCGCTCTGCAGAGTCCATTCACGAAGCCTTCAGATTTCAGTAGAATGTCCCTTCATGGTAACGGGGACGTCAACCAAAGATTTATTTGGAGAGGAATGGCTGTGGATAGAGTCTCCCCCAGCCACGCCAATGGGAAGACTCTCAAGCTATTCGCATCGAGGCCAAACTTTTTATGATGTCGCACAATCCAACAGACTTGACCGAAGTTTCAAGTCACGTGATCGACTATCCCGCACGCGACATGACGGTGACCGTCGGCGCCGCATTGACGGTTGGGCAGTTGCGCGCTGTGCTGAAGCAGGAGAACCAGCAACTTCCGATTGACACGGGGGACGAAGCAATGACTATTGGCGATCTGGTCGCGTATGACGTGAGCGGCCCTCGCCAATATGGATCTGGGACGCTGCGAGATTATGTCATTGGAATTGAAGCCAGCGATGCAAATGGCAGAGTGTTTCATGCGGGTGGCCGAGTAGTCAAGAATGTTGCCGGTTATGATCTATGCCGTCTGCTGATCGGAGCGCAAGGCAGGCTTGGCACACTGCGGCAGTTGACGTTTAAACTCAAACCACTTCCCGTGGAACAGCACCTTTCGGTAGCGGCATTTCGATCGTTAAAGGATCTGAATTCCGCACTTGAACGCCTAAATCTGTCAGCGACAACGCCTCAGATTCTAGATGTCCTGAATCGCCCTGCTGCGGAGAAATTACTTCCTCTCATCGATGCTTCACTGGCATCGACGAAGTTGGCGACTTTTGCGGCTTTTCTGGCAGTCGGGTTTGATGGATCAAGAAAGGCGTGCGATTGGCAGACGAAAACCCTTGCGGAAGAACTGCAGGGGACTGCCGCTTCTATAATATCTGTTGCTCCACCGGAGGCCACGACCCTCTATTGCCGGGCAGCGACGCAGTTTTCAATCGGCTCTCCTGCAACACAAACAGGATGGTTGGCAAAAGTTGTGACGCTGCCGTCTTACGTCGTTTCGGTGCTTGAAATCGCAAGCGACTTAAACTTGCTGGCTTGCGGACGTGCGGGTAATGGAATTCTTTTCCTAAACGGTGACACGGCGGTGGAAGTAGGGAAAGTTCGCGAAAAACTGATGCAACTGGTGGAAGGCTGTTCTGGGCATGTTGAAATCCAAGAGCTGAATAAAACATGGCGACATCCAATAATGTCGTCGCCCGTGGAGCGATATTCAAAGATGCTGCATGAGTTACTGGGGTAGAATCCGCGATGCAGTTCGGTTGAATGCGAACAACAGATTGATAACAAGTTAGCCGCAGTCCTCGGTACTGCAATGACCGACCTGTGAAACAAGAAGCTGAAAAGAATGAGTAGCAATGTCTCAAATAACGACTCCTGATTCTGGCACGACGCAACTTTCTAGCAAGCCTTTGCTGCCACAGGCAGTGACAATTGGGAAATCGATTCCGTACGAGCGATTCCTTGACTGTGTGCATTGCGGGCTCTGTACGTCTGCCTGTCCGACCTACGTCGAGACCGGCGACGAAAACGATAGCCCACGCGGAAGAATCTACCTGATGCGCTCGGTGGTTGATGGTCGACTGCCGCTCACGGACAACGTGCGCCGGCATCTGGACTTGTGTTTGGATTGCCGAAGCTGCGAGACAGCCTGCCCCAGCGGCGTTCAATACGGACGGCTGATCGAACCGTTTCGGGTCGAAATGCACGAACTGGCACTGCAAAATCCAGCTGCGGATTCACAGCCTGGAGTCTTACCGCAGCCACGCAAACAGCGGCCCGATTGGTTTCATCGCTGGATCATGTACGGCCTGTTTCCTCATCGCACTCGCATGCGTTGGGCGTTGAAGCCTGCGCGCCTGATCCAGATGCTCAAAATTGATCGGCTCGCAGACACGCTTGGATTGACACGGCTCTTGCCGGCAAAACTACGGAGGATGCAAGCTCAATTGCCGAAGCTCAAGGCAGCACTTCCGGAGCTTCCTAAATTTCTGCCAGCGAAAGGTATCCGGCGGGCTCGTGTGGGATTGTTTATCGGTTGCGTGGCCGACGCCATGTTTCGGCACGTGCACTGGGCAACGGCTCGTGTCCTGCAGGAAAATGGGTGCGATGTTGTGATCCCGAGCAGCCAAGGATGTTGCGGTGCCATCCATTATCACAGTGGGGCCTCGCAACCAGCGCTGCAGCTCATGCAGCAGAACATCCGGGCCTTTCAAGACGAAAAGCTGGATGCGGTGATCGTGAACGTCGCGGGGTGTGGTGCGATGATGAAAGACTACAGCCATATCTTCAGCGAGTTGACAGGCCAGCAGGGCGATCATCTGGCTGCGGCCGAATCTGACGAGTCCAGATTCTGCGGGCAAGTGCAGGACATCAACGAATTTCTCATGAGACTAGGACCACTCAAACCACAAGGGCGGATCCAAGCCGTTGTCGCGTATCAGGATGCATGTCACCTTCAACATGCGCAGAAAATTCGCCAGCAGCCGCGCGACCTGCTGCAACTCATTCCCGGAATTTCCCTCCGCCCGATTGCCGAAGCAGAGCTCTGTTGCGGCGCTGCCGGAAGCTACAATCTAACACAGCCTGAAATGGCCGATCGTCTTGGGCAACGCAAAGTCGGATGCTTGATGGACGTTAGGCCGGACGTGGTGGTTTCCGGGAACGCTGGCTGTTCGCTGCAGTTGCAGGCCAAGCTGAAAGAAGCAGGTCACAATGTCGCGGTGCTGCATCCGATGGAACTGCTCGACCTCAGTTACCGAGGCGGACACTTGAGCGAACTCACATGACAAAACTGGAATCAACGACTCACCGTCCCCAAATCCGCGCCGTCGTATTTGACATGGACGGCCTCATGTTGAACACCGAAGACGTGTTCGACCTCGCCGGTCGGCAATTACTGGCACGTCGTGGTCTAGAAATGACGAACTTGATTCGCCACAGCATGCTAGGACGGCGTCCAATCGAAGCTTTCAACGCTTTGAAATTGCATACCGGCATGCCGGATCAAATTGAAGATCTGATGCACGAAACTAAGGAACTCTTCGAAGCCATTGCCGAAAATTCTCTGGCAACGATGCCTGGGCTGCACGATGTGCTTGAGTTGATTGAAGCACGTGATCTGCCAAGGGCCGTGGCCACGTCGTCACCGCGTGCTTACATGATGCCGCTGCTGGAACGCTTTAATTTGCTCCATCGATTCCACTTTACCCTGACTGCCGAAGACGTCACACACGGAAAACCAGACCCGGAAATTTATCAATTGGCAGCCAGTCGCTTGAATGTATCTCCAACCGAGATGTTGGTGTTAGAAGATAGCGAAATCGGCACCCGCGCCGCGCATGCTGCCGGAGCCTACATTGTCTCCGTTCCCAACCGCCATACTGCCGTCGGCGACTTCAGCATGAGCCGTCTCGTGATCGACAGCCTCCTCGACAAACGTCTGCACGACCTGCTGCGAACTACGTAAGGACCGCTCGAAAAATGACGGTCTCTTTTAAACCCCTCACCCAACGCCGTTAGGGATCTATCGTCGAGTTTTCACCGGTTTTCTCCAAGTCCCTTCTCCCCTTGGCCAGGGGGAGAAGGTGGCCGGATGGGGGGGTATTCGCTGATTCTGACGCTCTCAAATCGTGAACGGCGTTGCCCCTCACCAGGCCCTGTCCCCTTCGCCGGGGAGAGGAGGATACACTGGCACCAATGAAAAACGGGCGACCGTAATGGTCGCCCGCATGGACGTTTTCTACTTTGCTCGGCCCAGTGCGTTAGCCAGCGGCGCCTTGCTTATGCTCACGACGGCGGCGACGAATGGAAACGAGGCCCACGACGCCTGCACCGATGCCGAGAATGGCGAGGGACGAGGGTTCAGGTACAGCAGCCGTAGAAGCGCTGTATTCGATGGTTCCGTTCCAAACTCGTGGAGAAAATAAACTAGCACTAGCCCCACCGAACGGATCATTCATTGCACTGCCCAACGTCAAGGAAAGGTCGGCGTTACTGTAGAATTGGTTCGAACCTGTCCCGTCCGTATAACGATGACGCCAACTGCTCGATGCGTCGATGGCGATACCCGTAACGCCGAATCCAAGAGAAAAATCCGTGACGTTGAACTCCGATGGATTATTGGTGCCAGTCAAAGTTCCTTAAGTCCATGCCATTGCGGGCCGTTCGTTGGCGTATTCAACGGAGGATAGTCACTCTCGTGCCACGTGTGGCGCAAAATTGCTCGCCGACTTCACCCGATGATACATCCGATGAGTGTCATACCTGTCCCTTCACCCAACTCCGGACCGCAATTTCAAGAGCTTCTGCAATCGGGCGCATGGGCAGTTGCAGTTGCTCTGCCTTTGTCGTATCCAGCACGCAGTTTGAGCGGGGTGTCTTCGCGGCAAGTTTCATGAATTGATCTTCCGAGTCGAAGAAGCGGAAATCCTTTTGTACCAGACCATAGCGTTGGATCATCGCGACAACCTCCTCGGTCGTTACCGAGCCTGGGTTCGTCAGGTTATAGGTGCCAAACGGCGCACGATTCGTCCAGCAGGCGACACAGGCAGCGGCGAATTCATCCAACTGCGATAGGCTGTTCGTCGCCCTCAGGAGGCAGTCGTAACGCATCATTTTAGAAATATAATTGCGTGGACCATCAACTTCGTTGAACGGAATTCGGAGTCGCCAAACATAGCAATTGGTCGCGTCAGACAGGAGTTCTTCCCCCAACGCCTTGCAGCCTGAATAGAAACTGCAGTTATTCTGCCGGAACGAAAAGTTTGGCGGATCGTCCTCTGTAAAACCGCTCCCGTCAGATTTTGCCCCGGTATAAATGCATCCAGAAGACACGTGTCCCCATGGCACACCGGCTTTCTCGCAAGCGGATCGAATAACGCCGGGCAGCACGGCATTCCCCTGCAGGCATTCCGTTCGATGCACTTCGCAGGCATCGACATTCGGACGTCCCGTGTAACCTGCTGCGTTGATAATAAATTCCGCACGCTGCTGCTCAATCAAACGCAACAATGCTGTTTCATCTGAATAGTCAACAACGGATCGTGAAATCACGGCAAAGGGAAGTCGCATCTGTTGCAGGTGTTTTTGAAATGCTGACCCGACGTAGCCATTTCCACCAAGAATCAGGAACATGTGCGCAATCCGTAGCAACTTGCAAAAAATGTTATCGGGCAACGTGCTTTAAATACACGCCATATTCATTGGGAAACGATGCTGCCAGAAGCATCAACTGAGTTCGATCAATGAAGCCTCGCCGGAACGCGATCTCTTCCGGGCAGGAGATTTTGAGTCCCATTCGCTTTTCGATCGCCGCGACAAAGTTTCCGGCATCCAGCAGTGAATCGTGAGTCCCCGTATCCAGCCACGCAAAACCGCGTGACAACATTTCAACCCGCAACTGGCCTCGACGAAGATATTCAGAGTTTACATCTGTAATTTCCAGTTCACCGCGGATCGATGGTTTAAGATTCTGGCAGATCTCAACAACCGTGTTATCGTAGAAATACAGACCCGGGACGGCAAAATTTGATTTTGGCTGCTGCGGTTTTTCTTCAAGCGAAATGGCTTTACCCTGCTGATCAAACTCAACTACGCCGTAGCGCTCGGGATCACGGACTTCGTAGCCAAAAATTGTGGCTCCGGTTTCGTTGGATGCTGCCGAATTGAGGATTTTTTGGAAACCACTGCCATAGAAGATATTGTCACCCAGAATCAAAGCCACATGATCCGAGCCGATGAAATCAGCGCCTAGAATAAACGCCTGAGCTAGGCCTTCCGGTTTCGCCTGCACGACATAGGAAAATTTCATGCCCCAGCTAGTACCGTCACCCAGCAACTTCTGAAATCCATCGAGATCACGCGGCGAACTGATAATCAGCACGTCACGAATCCCGGCTAGCATTAAAGCCGACAGCGGATAGTAAATCATGGGCTTGTCATACACAGGCGCCATTTGCTTGCTGATCGCAAGCGTCAGCGGAAACAGTCGTGATCCCGTTCCGCCGGCGAGAATAATCCCTTTTTTGCAGAAACTCATCGATCGCCTTGATTACATGGAGAACTTGAAATAACTCGCGTACGCGGTTGCGTGCCATCGGGAAGTTAACGTGCGGCATTCAGCAATTCAAATTGCAATTGCCAATTTTGATCGGTGCCTCCCTCGGTCATTCTCCGGTCGTTCGGACTGTAACATGGATCCCATGCAATGCGGTGTCAAAACTGTCGGCTATTTGAGGGTTGATGTGAATTTGAAACACAGGACACACGAAGTGTTTTGAGGGGCTTCCCACCGTGATTTCCGTGACTCGGTCTTTTCGAAAATCTGATTGCTCCGAAATCAACGAAGTATGGTTTTTATTTGTTAAAGGATGAGCGGTTCGCGACAAATGGTTGCTGATCCAGAAATCCTATTCGCGGGAAGGAGAACGAACCGTGATCGGAGTGGCCTTGTTTTGTTTGCTCGTGCCAAATGGACGAAACAGGCCGTTTGGGGTTCTCGCGGCATGTGCCGGCGACTATCGTCCGCAATTAAGAATTTTGTACCTCTGCGATCTGCCGGGCTTTTAAGGAAAGTGAGCGAAATGCGCAGTTCGACTTGGGCTTTTTTGGGATTGACTGGTGTTGGCGTTGCTGTGGTTGTCATGATTCTGCTGCGCCCAGATTCGGCTTCGAACGTGTTGCCTGTCGGCGAACCGAGCAATGAAAGTCTCGGGAGTTTGCAAAGTGAATCGCAGTCGTCTCCAGCGGCCCAGCCAAGCGTCTCTGACCAAGCGGCAACTTCGATAAACTTGCCACCTGTTGAAGACAAAATAAAGCTTGTAGAAGCTGCTCCCCATGGGGCAACTGCAGTGGTGCCGCTCAAGTTCCCGACATGGCCGACACCTAAGCTAGCGCTAGTCGCCACTGGTGAACAGTTGGGCTATTTTGAGCCTTGCGGATGTACGGCCAATCAGTTGGGCGGAATGTCTCGCCGCGCTTCGTTATTTGAAAAGATCCGATCACTGGGATGGGACGTGCGGGGAATTGATGTTGGCAGTGTTTCACGGCGCACGGGAGCACAGGCCAAGCTCAAATTTGAAACAACGCTTGAGGCACTGCGAGAACTGAAATACGTTGCCCTTGGGCTAGGACCGGAAGAACTCAAATTCGAAGCTGGGTATTTACTCTCGCAGCATCTGTCTGACGGCGATGAGCCGCTAAAATTCTTGGGAGCTAATCTGACATTTTTCGGCGCTAAAGATCTTGGAACACCCTTATCATCGGCGATTTTTGAAGTCAACGGGATCAAGGTTGGCGTCACCAGCGTGATGAGTGATTCGATACGGAAGACGGTGATTCCGGATATGACGCCGGAGGAAGCGGCGAACGCTGAAATGCTATGGACCGATCCTGACGAGGCGTTAACCTCTGTCTTGCAGGAATTTGCTGACGCGCGCGTAACAGTTCGCATCCTGTTGGCGCAAACGACCCTCGAAGAGTCGAAGAAACTCGCCGAAGACTTCCCCACTCTGACGCTGATCGTACGTGCCAATGGGTTTGGTGAGGGATCTGACAATGCGGAAATGGTAGGCGGCGTACAGTTGATTGAAGTGGGCAAAAAAGGCAAAGCGGCTGGTGTCATTGGACTGTACCCGGATGACGCTGCAAATCCCGTCCGCTTCGAGTTAGTGCCGCTCAGTGGCGAGCTGTTTTCCGATTCGGAACGGATGACACAATTGATGCAGGGCTATCAGGATCGTCTCAAGTCTGAAGCCATTGCGAAGAACGACGGAACGGAGCCGCATCCTTCAGGGGCCATCTATGTCGGCGCGGCGAAGTGCGGTGAATGTCATACCAAGGCATATGCAATCTGGAAAAACACGCCGCATGCGCATGCGTTCGAAAGCCTTGACCCATCTTTTCAGCGAAAGGGTTTTGAGCGTTTACAAGGTGTGAACAAGACGTTTGATCCGGAATGCATTGCCTGCCATGTGACGGGCTGGGATCCTGAGGAGTATTTGAGATATGAAAGCGGCTTCGTGAATGAAGAATTCGCCGCTGATGATGCCGAGAAATTACTCCAAGGGTTATTGGCAGGGAATCAGTGTGAAAACTGTCACGGTCCGGGAAATCGGCATGTCGAATACATCGAAGCTGACAACAAAGCTGCGGCGATCAATGAGGTAAAAATCACGCTGTTGCAGGCAGAACAGACCTGTAACAAATGTCACGATGGCGACAACAGCCCGGGCTTCAAGTTCGAAAAATATTGGGAAGACGTGAAGCATTATGGCACAGATTGACGGAGCCTGATTTTCATGAGCTTTAACGCATTTCCTGAACTGGAAACACTTTGTCAGACACCCCTTCCGCCGGCAATTCGAAACGTTTTAATGGAATATCCTGAAGCGCTGCGCCGGGCTGCACGAGCGGATGATGGCAGTGATGCCGAAGGGTTTGTCTCCGAAGCCGAGCTCTTGGCGGATCCTGCTGAGGTACTCCGAATCAATCGTGAAGTCCGCATCGATAGTATTCTGGATCCGGAAGGTCGGGAATTTCGCTGGCCTCCCACCTTCGTGGTGATTGGCGAAACGGGTGATGGAGACTATTACTGCATCGATGCTGCCGGTGAGCGGGAAGGCGTGTTTCAGTTTCGGCATCATGCGGTCGAATTTGAATCCGTCGCAGATTCGATGGATGAGTTTATTGAATTGCTTGTCGAATGTTTTATCACGGGCATCGATGCAGAAGATATTGAGGAAGAGGACGAAGAAGAATTCGAGGAAGATGACGACGAGTATGAAGATGCCGCTGACGAAGAAGTTTTAGAAGAAGAGTAAAGCCCTATGCAGTCCCCACAGAATATCCGTGTCCATAAAGAACAGCGAACGCTTGAGCTGATCTGGGCGGAGACAGACGTCTCGCAAATCCCATTTCGGACTGTCCGCCAAAACTGCCGCTGCGCAGTGTGCGTCGATGAGTTCAGTGGAAAGCAATTGCTCGACCCCGATTCCGTGCCTGCTGATCTGGCGGTACTAGAAATTTCTCTCTGTGGGAATTACGCGCTCCGCGTCCGCTGGTCCGACAATCACGATTCCGGATTATTTACATGGAACCACCTGCGGACGATTGCCGATCAGATTGCTGTCGACAGGAGCACCGATTTTCGTTGATCACAGATGATATTCTCCGCGCAGCCAGAAATGGGTCCGGCGACCGGAGTGGCGTAAGCGCAATGGCACTCATTTTGTAACCCGAAGCGTCAGCGAGGCGCTGAGGCTGTTTATTTTCACCGAGAATTCCCTCGCTGACGCTTCGGGTTGTTGAGTGCGGAACCAAAGTGAGTGGCATTGGGTGTAAGCACTCCTGTACCTCGTTTTTGACCGGCAAGCTAACGCATGCCGCTCGCCAATTCGCTCATGCGGTTCATTGAGATCCACGCCCTCGATCATTACAGTCCGGTCTGTGACCGGCTCTACAGGTCGCAGCTTTTCATCACTTCATTTTCAATTCGAACACATTTTCGGGAGCACGATTCCGCATGAACAGCCCTTTCTCACGTCGATCATTCCTCACGGAATCTGCAGCTGCGGCGGTTCTGGCGACCGTTGGATCAACGGCATCAGCAGCCTTTTTCCGGTCGGCTGCAAAATTTGAAATCTCAATCGCCGAATGGTCACTCCATCGAGCCCTTTTTGAAAAGAAGCTAGATCACCTCGAGTTTTCAAAAATTGCCAAGGAAGAATTTGGGATCTCAGCCGTCGAGTATGTTAACCAGTTTTTCAAGGACAAAGCACAGGACCAAGCTTACTTGACGGAACTTAATAAGCGGGCAAATGATCTGGGCGTCAAACAGTTGCTGATCATGGTTGACGGTGAAGGTCAATTGGGTGATGCGAATCTCAAACAGCGATTGGAAGCTGTTGACAATCATTTCAAGTGGGTTGAAGCAGCCAAGGAACTTGGTTGCCACTCTATTCGCGTCAACGCTGGAAGCAGCGGAAGCTACGAAGACCAAATGTATCGGGCAGCTGATGGACTGCGTGCATTGTCAGAATTCGCGGCAACTCACGAACTGAATGTCATTGTGGAAAACCACGGCGGTTTATCATCCAACGGCGAATGGCTTTCTGGCGTGATGAAACACGTCGCATTAAAGAACTGCGGCACACTGCCTGACTTCGGAAATTTCAGGGTCAGTAAGGACGAAGAGTACGACCGTTATAAGGGCGTTACCGAACTCATGCCGTTTGCAAAAGCCGTGAGTGCAAAATCGCATGATTTTGACGCACAGGGCAACGAAACTCATACGGATTATCTCAAGATGATGAAGATCGTCCTCGGTGCTGGTTACTCAGGCTTTGTTGGCATTGAATACGAAGGCAGTAAGTTAGATGAGTACGCAGGCGTGAAGGCGACTAAGGCTCTGCTGGAACGCGTACGCAGCGAACTTGGCTAAGTATCCTTCACATTCATGATGCAACTCCGGCCCGGGCATGCGACATGCCGGGCCTTTTTTTTGTGGCGGAATAGCAATGATGGTTCGGCCGGAGGCCGTGGAATATGAACCGCGTGTGGTCGACGTGAATAAAGTTACGCACTCCTGAAATTTAAATCTAGTGCTCTGTCAAGGCTCAATTTTCGGGTACGACGGACTTCCAGTCCGTCGACAAAGGTTACCGCCGACGGACTGGAAGTCCGTCGTACAAATACAATTCAACCCCCAACTTTAAAGGTTGACAGAGCACTAGCCTGACTGACAATCATATGCTGCACGACGACACCACGCTCCCGAACGACAGAGAAGAGCCAATTTCGCGCGAACGATTCGGGTGGGCGCGTCGGAATATTATGCTGACGATCGCCTATGACGGAACGAACTACCACGGGTGGCAAGTCCAGCCCAATGGCTTATCGGTGCAGGAGTGTGTTGAAAACGCGGTGGAACAGCTCACCGGCGAACGGCAGCGTGTGTACTGTGCGGGGCGTACCGATGCCGGAGTTCATGCGTTAGGGCAAGTCGCCAATTTTCCGACCAATAGCACCATCCCGCTCGCCAATATTCGGCGTGGATTGCAATCTTTTCTGCCGCAAGACATCGTAATCGTCTCCGCGCAGGACGTTTCAAAATCGTTCCATGCGACGTATTCCGCCATCCACAAGCGGTATCGCTATGTGATCCATGACGGTGACGTGTGCCCACCGTTTCTGAAACATTACGTCCACCGAGCACAGACTCCGCTTGACGCCAAACGCATGGCTGAAGCGGCAGATTTCCTGTTGGGGACACACGACTTCCGCTGCTTTGAAAAGCATTTCCCCAACAAATCGACCAGCGTGCGAACCATCATGGATGTGAGCGTCAAAAGATTGCCCTGCTGGTTACCTTGGACATCGCCACACGACTGGGCTCCAACTGAAGGTGGGCGGCACGATCAACCTGAAATGCCGCTGATTGTCTTCGAAGTCATGGCGGACGGCTTCCTGTACAACATGGTGCGTGCCATTGTGGGAACGTTGATGGAAATTGGACTTGGCAAACAGCCTCCCGCATCGTTGAGCGAAGTGATTCGCAGTCTGGATCGTACCAAGGCGGGCATGACGGCAATGCCAAATGGCTTGTATCTGGTTTCTGTGGAATATCCGGAGGCACTCTCGCGGAATCTCTGATTGACACTATTTCCGCCGGACGATCTAACGATTCTGCAAAACTGCTCCCGTCGGAATGCTGGACTTGGCTGCCTCTGCGGCCAATACTCTCATGCCGAGCCGCATTGCCTGCAACATCGTAAACGCGAGATCTGCAATTCAAACGCCGGTCCATTGCATCGACTGACTTGCTCGTTGCTCCGTCAGTCCTTAATTTTGGATGAGCGACTGCCGCCGCAGCGCATTAGGAAAAACATGAGCGACTCTCAGAAAA
>Ga0209553_1000413_pt1 | contig 22483 bp, 18 predicted proteins | sample LauGreFBDMM110DN_2_FD_188217 | JGI IMG/M metagenome (GOLD analysis project Ga0209553, IMG submission 188217) | Freshwater lake microbial communities from Lake Michigan, USA - Fa13.BD.MM110.DN (SPAdes) (version 2) | ecosystem: Environmental > Aquatic > Freshwater > Lake | place: Lake Michigan...
GGCAAAGCGTCAAAGAAACCTATTAAAGTCATGCTCGCGGCGCACATGGATCAGATTGGATTCCTCGTCCGCCACATCGACGAAGCTGGGTATTTGCGTCTGAATCCGGTCGGTGGCTTCGATGCTCGGAATTTGTTTGCGCGCAAGGTGCGTGTCTGCACAACGCAGGGTGATCTGCCGGGAATTATGAACGCCTCCGGAAAACCGATTCATATTGCGAGCGACGCCGAGAAGAAGAAAATCCCGGAAGTCACGGAATTCTTCGTCGATCTTGGTCTGACTGGCGACCAAGTGCGAAACAGTGTTCTGATTGGCGACATGGTTGTTCTCGATGGGCCGTTCGAAGAAGTTGGCAACTCTGTTGTCAGCCAGTGTCTAGACAATCGAGTTGGTTGCTGGGCCCTGCTTAAAGCGTTGGAAGGCCTCAAGCATCACAACTGCGAAATTTATGCTGTTTGGACCGTGCAGGAAGAAGTCGGTTGCCGTGGCGCGCAGGGGGCGGCCTATGGTGTGCATCCGGATATCGGTGTTGCGTGTGACACTACGTTGTGCTGCAAGACGCCTGGTGTGCCTGACGAAGATCGCGTGTCCGTGGCGGGTGACGGTGTCTGCCTGCATGTCATGGATTCGTCCATGATTTCGGACATTGGTCTGGTCGCACAATTTGAAGCCGTGGCGAAAGCCAATTCGATCAAGTGCCAGCGTGCCATTCTTCCGCGCGGCGGTCAGGACGGAGCCATGATTCAACGCAGCCGCAGTGGCGTGAGAACCATCGCACTGGCGTGTCCCGTGAAATACATTCACACCGTAACTGAAATGACTCACAAAGACGACCTAGAATCTTATCACACGCTGCTGACTGCTTGGCTGGAGTCGTTGTGATTTTTTCACGGACGGTACATGGTCTTTCCCGAAATTGCGTCTGGCACAAGAGGTCTCAGATTGAACAGTTCAAAAATTGAACGCAGACCAACGCCCATCATGAATATCCAAAGAAAATTTTTCGAGGAAGCGTGGTTTCATGTTCGCATTGCCGCTACACCGCAGAGAGTTTCTCAGACAGTCTGGAGCGTGGGCTCTGGCCGCAACGGGGCTGCCGCTTGCTTCTGGCGGGTTGCTTGCCACGCCTGACAAGCAGACGCCCGAAACCCTCGTCAAAGTCCTGTATGATTCACTCGCTGAAAAACAGAGGAAGGACGTCTGTTTCGCGTGGAATCATCTAGACAAGAATCGTGGTCTACTGCGAACGCGACTCGAAAACAATTGGAAGATCACCGAACCATCAATCAAGAGCAGTTTCTACACGTCCGATCAGCAGCATCTGATCCGCGAGATTTTCGACGGCATGATCGATCCCGATTGGCGTGAGCGATGGGACAAGCAGCTCGTAGATGACGTCGGGGGATTTGGAAACGAACAATCGATCGCAATTTTTGGGGCGCCAGGTACCGACCAGTTTGAGTTTGTCCTTGCCAGCCGTCACATGACTCTGCGCTGTGACGGCAATAGTGCGGAACACGTCGCCTTTGGTGGTCCGATCTTGTACGCTCACGAGGGCGAAGATCTTTATGAACAGCCGAATCACCCGAGCAACGTCTTCTGGCATCAGGCACTCGCCGCCAACCAGCTGTACGACATGTTTGACGGCAAGCAACGCGCGCAGGCTTTAGTGATCGAAGGCATGCCTTCTGAAGAACTGGTCGGGTTTCGGGGACTGGATGGTAAGTTCGACGGAATTGCCGTCACCCAATTTTCGCCGGATCAGAAGGAGCATCTGCAGTCTGTCTTGCAACTGCTCTTGGAACCATTTCGGAAATCTGACCAAGAAGAAGTCAGTCGTTGCTTGAAAGTCCAAGGCGGCCTAGATGCCTGTCGATTGGCATTCTACAAGGAAGGGGATCTCGGCAGCGACGGGCTCTGGGACAATTGGCGGCTTGAAGGCCCCTCCTTCGTTTGGTATTTTCGCGGCAAGCCGCATGTGCATGTTTGGGTGAATGTGGCCGACACACCAGATATTGAATTGAATTCTTATCAAGACTCCATCGGGGTTTAGTCAGCTCTCGGCATGGTCTTGCTGTCCCCCTGCTGCATGTCGTTCCGGCATCGCATCGTTTGCACAAAATTCTTGGGTTTTTGAGCAGCGTTGACAACGCTGGAAGCAGATCTTCCGCTCAAATCAACAGATCGTTCGGTGGGGGGAAGGACTCTGGCGCGCCGCCAAATGCTCAGAATCCTCAAAAATACGGCATTTTTCTTGGTGAAACTGATCCAGTAACGAAGAATTTCGGGTGAATTCAAAAAGGACGTCTTCGTTGAGGGCATCGGCTTGGGTATCATCCCACCGCTTCTCGATCCTATTTTCCCGGATTCCATCCGCGTCAATCCTCGACGCACTCCGTGGTCATAACAATTGCGCGAGGTCGAGCTCCCAGGGTGTTTTTCATGTCTGCCGTTGTATCTCTTCCCGTGGTCGATGACCAAGGTGTTCTGCGTCGTACTGATATTCGCAATATCGCCATCATTGCACACGTCGACCATGGCAAAACATCGCTTGTGGATTGCCTGATCCGTCAAAGCGGCATGTTTCGTGAAAACCAGAAGATGGGCACTTGCATTCTGGATTCAAACGATCTGGAACGTGAACGTGGCATCACAATTCTGGCTAAAAACATCGCCATGATGTGGAACGATGTTCGCATCAATATCATCGACACGCCGGGACACGCGGATTTTGGTGGCGAAGTTGAACGTGTCCTCAAGATGGCGGACGGAGCGTTGCTGGTCGTCGATGCCTTTGAAGGGCCACGCCCACAAACACGCTTTGTGCTACAGAAAGCATTGCAGTGCGGACTCTCATTGATGGTTGTCATCAATAAAATTGACCGCCCGGACTGCCGACCGGATGAAGTCCTATCACAAACCTTTGACCTCCTTGTTGAACTTGGGGCAGACGACCGGACCCTCGATTTTCCATACATCTTCACAAGTGCTCGTGAAGGCTATGCGACGCACGATCCAACCCAGAAGGGTGGCGATGTGAGACCACTCTTGGAACTAGTGCTTGAAAAAATTCCTGGCCCAATTGTGCGTCCGGACGATTCGCTGCAGCTGATGGTTACGTCGTTGGAATGGTCACGCTATGTCGGGCGTGTGGCGACAGGACGAATTGCTGCTGGACGAATTCGCACCGGACAGCAGATCGCTTTGATGCGTGCCGATGGTTCCAAGAAACTGGCAAAAGTGGATCAGATCCAGTTGTATGACAACCTTGGAAGATCTGATGCCGAGGAAGCCTGTGCGGGTGATATTGTGGCTGTGATTGGCCTGCCCGATCCAGAAATTGGCGACACGATCGCCGACCCACTGACTCCTGTGGCCTTGGAACGCATCGCTGTTGATGAGCCGACGCTGTCCATGAAGTTCACGATCAATAGTTCACCGCTGGCCGGCCAGCACGGGAAGTTCGTCACCAGCCGCAATCTGCGAGATCGGCTGTTTCGCGAGCTGAAGTCGAATGTCGCGTTGCGCGTCGAAGAAACGGAAGACAAAGAGTCGTTCATGGTGTCCGGACGTGGTGTGCTGCATCTCGCGGTGCTGATCGAAACCATGCGTCGCGAAGGGTTTGAGCTATCAGTCGGCAAGCCTGAAGTCATTGTCCGCGAAATCAACGGCAAGAAGTGTGAGCCTTACGAACTGCTGGAAGTCGATGTACCAAGTGCTGATGTTGGACCGGTGATGGAACTTGTCGGATCGCGACGCGGTCAGGCCAAAACTATGACCACTACGTCCACTGGCATGACGCATCTGGAATTCAGTATTCCGGCTCGCGGCCTCATCGGAATGCGTACAAAGATGCTCAACGCGACCCGTGGTGAAGCCATCATGCATCACCGTTTTGAAGATTATCGTGCGATTGAGGGTGAGATCCCTCATCGGCAGAACGGCGTTTTGATTTCACAGGACAGTGGTCGCACTGTGACATATGCGTTGTTTAAGCTTCAAGATCGATCTGAACTGTTCTGTCACGGTGGCGAAGACGTGTACGAAGGGATGATTGTCGGCGAAAACGCGCGGGACAACGATATGGTTGTGAACCCCATTCGCGAAAAGAAGTTGACCAACAATCGCTCCACCGGTGCGGAAGAAGCTGTCGTGCTGCGTCCAAAACGCGAGCTGACGCTGGAGTCGGCTCTGGAATACATCGAATGGGACGAGTATGTGGAAGTGACCCCGCAGATCATTCGCCTGCGTAAGGTGCTTTTGAAGGAAAATGAACGAAAGCGCCAGCATCGCGGCAAGATGTAGTTCGTGACGGCTTGAGTTGCAGACATCGTGCCCGAGCAGTAGATCACCTGCGCAGGACAGGAAGCCACAGTCGTTTAACTTGGCCCCACGTGGCGAAACCCAGCGCCGCCACGCGATGGGCTCACGGTTGAATACGTGAATGCCAACCGTGTGCGTCATTTGCGAAGGAGCATCTTCGCGTATGCTGGGGCTCAGCCTGCAGACCAGCCGTACCCATCTAGGGCCAGAATGAGGAAGACAATCCCCACGATGACAGCTCCGAGCGATACAAACATCAGTCCGTCGTAAATTGTGGGATCAGAACTTTGTTGTGACATTGTCGCCTCGCTCTATAGTGCCGTTGCGGGTTTCTTCGATGACCAATCCCACCGCTTTGTCTGGATAGACGTCAGTGATCTGAATCGTGGCAAGGAAGTTTGAATCGCGATAAACGGTCATCTTCAGATTCTTGAAGACACCGTCGTCACTGCCAACGGAGATCTGCACATGTTCTGCACTTCGGGATGCGTTCTTCCGCGATTCGACAACCTCGCCCTTGACCAGTTCAATAATTTTGGGAACCGGGCCAATGATCGGATCACGCGGATCGATTTTGTTGAAACGCAGCAGATCATTCAGATGCGTGATCTCCTTTAGGAACTGCACTTCACGAGTTTCGGCTTCAGCAATTTCTCCTTCCAGTCCCAGACTCTTGTCTTCTAGACCTCTTCGGACGGTAATCGCTTCGTTGTTTTGATCTCGCAACCGTTTAATTTCATCTCGCGCAATGTTGGTTTCGGTGATGCGGGCCTGAGCCTCTTTCTGGGCTACCTGCAGATCGACCAGATGCTTGTCTCGCTCTTTTTCAGCATTTGCCAAGTTGCCAATCGCCTGCTTCAGGTTCTGATCTAGCCCGTTGACTTTGGCCTCAAAGTTGTTGGCTCGCGCCTTTTGGTCTTCCAGATTTTTGGTAAAGTTTGTTGTCAAGAGATCCTTATCTCCCTGCAACTGCTTGACCGCATCATTCGCACTAGCCAGTTGTGTCTGAGTCTTGTTTGCCTTATCACGCCAGCCAGCCTGAAACGTAAACACGGCGCCGGCAAAGCACATAAAGCACAGACTGAAAACCAGATTGGCTACAATCAAAATTTTGCTGACGATATTATTCATCGTGCTGCTCCAACGCTTTTCAGGTTCATCAAGTGAACCCGTTCAGATGAGTACTCAAAAATGTAAAACAATCATAATCCGGACACATTACATCGATCAGGTCACAGGACAGGTCCTGCCAACCTGGACTGCTGCGTGATGCTTTCACTATTGCTGCAGTTGCTGCAGGCGTTGATCCAATGCCTGATTTTCCAGTTCAACCCGCAGCAGTTGATCTGTATCGTGACGCAGAATTTCATTTAACCGAAAGAGATCCGTTCGCGCTTCTTCCAATTCATGTCGCAGTCGCAACACGTCCGTCCGACGAGCCGCAGTTTCTTCACGCACTTCGAGAGTATTCACGGAAATTGCTTGGGCTTCATCTGATCGAGCCTGCACTTGGGTCTGCCATTGTTCGGCTTCGGCCTGCAGGATCGCCACTCGCTCGCCAATGGCTTGGACGTCTTGCTGTTGGGACGCATCAAACTTGACCAATTGTTCAGCGACGCTTGTCTTCAGACTGCCTTTTTCAGTTTTTTGACCTACCATTTGCGTTGCTAGATCTTCATGCGACTTCGTGATTGCTTCATAGGCTGTCTTATAAGATCCTACTGTGCCGCGCTCCTTTGAATCGGCAGCAACAACTGAGAACCGACGCTTGACCGTCCACATGGGATTTTCCCCCGTAGACTGCTGAAAGTCGTAGTTCAACATCGCCAGAGTATTCATCTCCGATGTGGCGTCCGGATGTGCAAAGTACACCGACAACGCTGCGGCCATGAGGGTGACGGAAACCACCGTGACAAGCACAGTTGACACTTTAAATATTAGGCTTTTCATGGAGTCCACTTGCGCCAAACGAAAAACTGAAAGCCCGGAGCCACTGTCATCTTCGTATCAGACAACCTGTTTTACCGTATCTGACTGTTTGACAAAAACATAGTCAAACACAAAGTCGACTGCGTCCGCCCATTTCCGCAAACAGGCTTCCGGCGCGCAGGATCATCGCGCATCGAAACCCTTTCTTCTGCAATGTCATATCGGCGCATTGGTGTGTCGCATCTGTTCACGGTCTGCCCTTCCCGACTGCAATCTTCCAGTGCCAAACCCTGGCGATCGTTAAAGTCCTTACAGTCGGAAACGACACCAGCTCCTATTGCAAAATAACGGAACGCATGTACAGTATTCCGCAAAATCAATACACCGTCGTGCTCTAGTTTGCCGAAGATGTCCAAACGTTAATATTTGCGGCATAATCCGTGGAATTCATTTCGAGACGTTATTTAAGTGAAGAGCTTGATGCAACCTAGAGTCTGGCCAGGACGACCAAGTCCCCTAGGGGCAACGTGGGACGGTGAAGGTGTGAACTTTGCCCTATTTTCAGAACATGCCACCCAAGTTGAGTTGTGTCTGTTTGAAAATATCGAGGATCGACAAGAAGCAAGCCGAGTTGTGGTGACAGAACAGACGGATCGAATCTGGCATGTGTACCTGCCCGATGTTCGACCTGGTCAACTTTATGGCTATCGTGTACATGGTGCTTTCGATCCGCTCTCTGGTCATCGTTTTAACTCCCATAAAGTCTTGCTTGACCCCTATGCCAAGGCAATTGGCCGCGGGATTGTCTGGTCCGATGTGATGTTTGGGCATGAGATCGGGCATGAGGCCGAAGATCTGCAGATCAATGAGCGTGACAACGCATGGTGTGCACCGCTGGGTGTCGTGGTTAATTCGCCGTTTAGCTGGGGCGACGATGCCCATCCGCGTACGCCATGGCACAAGACGCTGATCTATGAGATGCATGTGAAGGGATTCACGAAGTTGAATCCACATATGCCCGAGCCGATCCGTGGAACTTACTCTGGACTTGCATCCCGAGCGGCGATTGAGCATTTGCAGGAATTGGGTGTCACGGCCGTGGAACTGATGCCCGTGCATGCTCGTGTCGATGATCGCCACCTTGTATCGCATGGGCTGTGCAACTACTGGGGCTACAACACGCTATCCTTTTTTGCCTTGGAAACTCGTTATGCCTCGGCAAGTGATCCTGATGGCGTAATCAACGAGTTTAAGCGCATGGTGAAGCAGCTCCACGAAGCCGGGATCGAAGTAATTCTGGATGTTGTCTACAACCACACAGGCGAAGGTAACGAACGCGGCCCGACTTTGTCTCTGCGTGGGATCGACAATGCTTCTTATTACCGGCTGATGCCGCACAATCGCCGTTACTATCAAGATTTTACGGGCTGCGGCAATACGCTCAACATGCAGACGCCGCGCGTACTGCAGTTGATCATGGACAGCTTGAGGTACTGGGTTCAGGAAATGCATGTTGATGGTTTCCGCTTTGACCTCGCCAGCGCATTGGCGCGTGAGTTGCATGATGTCGATAAGCTCAGTGCTTTTTTTGACATTATATTGCAGGATCCAATTCTGTCGCAGGTCAAGCTCATTGCGGAACCGTGGGACTTAGGCAGCGGCGGCTATCAGGTCGGCAACTTTCCGCATCTGTGGTCGGAATGGAACGGACGTTATCGCGATACAATTCGTCGGTTCTGGGCGGGCGACGGTGGATTGATCTCCGAAGTCGCCACGCGACTGACCGGCAACAGTGATCTCTATCAGCATCACGGGCGAAAGCCTTATGCCAGTATCAACTTTGTCACAGCCCACGACGGATTTTGTCTGCGGGACCTCGTGACTTATCATGAAAAACGCAATCTCGCCAATCTGGAAGAAAATCGCGACGGCGACAACCACAACAATAATTGGAACTGCGGCGTCGAAGGTGAAACGACTGATTTGGAAATCCAGAACCTGCGTCTGAAGCAACGTAAGAATCTGCTGGCAACATTGCTGCTGTCTCAAGGCGTGCCCATGATTCGCAGTGGCGACGAAGTGGAGCAAACTCAGCATGGCAACAACAATCCGTATTGCCAAGACAATGAGATTGGCTGGATCAATTGGAATCTGAATGCGGAGCAGCAGCAGTTTCTGGAGTTTGCGAAGCAGATGACGACGCTGTGGCACGCGCAACCGGTGCTCAAGCGACGTAACTTTTTTCAAGGGCGGCGGATCCAAGGTGCTGCCGTGAAGGATGTGGCATGGCTGACGCAGGACGGCCAAGAAATCGACGATCATCATTATTGGCACAGCGGCGAACTTCACGCGTTGGGGATGCGTCTGAACGGCGAGTCGATACACGAAGTGGACGAACGTGGTCAACCAATCGTCGGTGACACATTATTGGTGCTACTCAATTCGCAGCCAGGCAGCCTGTCATTCCGGCTTCCACACCATGCACCGTCCGAACGCTGGATTCCTTACATGGACACCAGTCTCAGCAGTGTCTCTGTCGAACCGTTGTCGCATGAGGACGATTATCCGCTGCAGGGTCGCTGTGTCGTCGTGCTCATTCTGCGTTCCGGTTGGCCGTCGCAGCCGACAGAGGCCAACGTTTCAGATTCGCTGCCATGCGCAGAAATTCATCCGAAAACATAAACACCGCACAGATTTGCCGAAATTAATGACACCACAAGCATTTATTGTCACACCTGAAACCGCCGGCGCGGTGCTGGGCGCGTTGCGCAAACTCGCAGTGGATCTCACGTGGTCTGCGGCGCGGAAGCATCTGACAGGACGTAGGATTACCGTCAACGGAATTCTGTGTGTCGATGAAGGTCGACGTGTGGCAGCCGGTGATGCGATCGAGGTTCGCACCCAGCCGTTGCCGCCGCCTCCCCGCGATGACGATGTGCAAATTCTACATGTGGATAGTCAGGTGGTTGTCGTCAACAAACCCGCAGGGATGCTTTCGCTGCGTCATCCGGGCGATGTCAAATGGCGACAGGAACGCCGTGACCTGCAGCCATCGCTTGAGGAGTGCCTTGCCCGCCTGATTACACGTCGTGAAAATCGACGCGACAGCAGCACGGTCGAGTTGCTAGCAGTTCACCGGATCGATCGGGAAACCAGCGGTGCGCTGGCCTTTGCCCGCACGGAAACAGCTCAGATCCATCTCATCGAACAGTTCGCGACGCACACGTCATTTCGGCGCTATCTTTGTCTTGTTCCGGGCCAACCGGAGGCACAGACCATTTCGACAACGTTTGTCCGTGACCGAGGCGACGGCGTGCGGGGCAGCAGTTCCGACGGAATCCACGGCAAGCGGGCTGTCACGCATATTAAACGTCTGCGAATGATCGGAGACTACGCCGAACTTGAGTGCCAGCTTGAGACCGGTCGCACCAATCAAATTCGGATTCATCTGGCTGAGCTGGGCCATCCGATCTGCGGCGACGTCAAGTATCGGGGCCGCTTCCAGGAATCGCCGATTATCGACAACAGTCGTGCGCCGCGGCTGGCCCTGCACGCCGCCGACCTCGGATTCGTGCATCCAACCACAGGCCAAGCGTTGATGTTCAGCGTGCCGCTGCCAGGAGACCTGCAGCGGTTTATCGCAAGGCTGGAAAAGATCCAGTAGTTGCAGTGATAAATTTCCGGGGATCACGCCAATTCTCATCATGAATGTGACGACTGGCGATGCTTGTGCCCAATGCGTTTCTGTACATCGTCGTATGTCCTGAAAATGAACAACGACAGCACATTAGCTCAGGAGTCCGCCTGATAACCGCGGGTTTTGTGAGCGGCAAGGCGCTAGCCGCCGGTTCCTGCAGATCAATGACCCGCGGCTAGCGGTCTGTTGCTTGAGTCCTGTGGATGAGTTTTCGTTTAACGTCAAGCCGCGGGCGACAGTTATTGCTTGCGCCGACGCCTGCGGCTTGCCGTTAAACGATTAAATCAACAGACCGCTAGCGCCTTGCGGCTCACGGTCCTGCTGTATCGGGACAGACTCCAAGGTCCTTCAGCGGCCCGACAGCAACCGTGGTGGTCATGGTGATGGGGAAGCGGTTGAGGACTTCGCGGATATCGTTCAGTGTCAGACTGCGAATCGTCTGAAGGTCAGCGGCGATGGGACGGTATTCGTGGCGGTACATCCAGTTGCCTCCGAGTGACGATAGTCGTCCCATGGGGCGTTCACCACGGAGCACGATGCGTGATGCAACTTTGTTGCGCGCCTGTTCCAGTTCATCCGCATGAATGCTGTTCACATTGACTTCATCGAAGACTTTTTTGCAGCGTGCGAGGTTTTCCGCCACATCTTCAGGAGAACACGCAAGATAGTTCATCCATGCTCCAGCCCCATCGTATTCGCTGTAGCCAAGGTCCGCAGATTCGGCGTGGCCAGGATCAACGAGTTCCCAGAACAACCGACTGTTGGAATCGTCACCCACGACAACGGATAACAATTCCGCAGCAAAACGCAGCGGGTTGTCGGATTTTGGACCGGGTCCCATCTGCATGACGTGCTGTTGCACGCTGCTGTCGCGGACCACAGTGCGAACAGTTGGTTGCGCCATCACTTCTGGCAAGGCTCGGATGGACTCGCCTTTTGGAATACGGCTGCAATATTTTTCGGCTAGGGCCACAATATCTTCGAAGCGACAATTCCCGGCGACAGCCAGCGTGATATTGCCTGTGTGATACCGACTACGATGATAATTCTGCATCTGCTCGGCGGTAAGTGCCGTGATGCTGGCGTTGGTTCCAAGAATGCTTTGCCCCAGCGGATGCCCAGCGAAATGCGTCGACATAATATGGTCGTAACAGACGAACGAAGGCTGGTCTTCGTACATGCTGATCTCTTCTAGGATGACGTTCTTTTCCATCTCGAAGTCTGCTACGCGGAGCGCGGGCTGCATGAGCGCTGAGAGCAACTCCATCGCGCGTTCGAGGTATTCCGGCAGTACGGCGGCATAATACATCGTGATTTCTTCACTGGTCGAAGCGTTGTACTTCGCGCCAATTTCGTCGAACACACGATTGACGTCATCGGCTGAGAACTTGTCGTCGCCCTTAAACGCCATGTGCTCGAGAAAATGACTGACGCCGGACACGTCCGCCGTTTCATCACGCGAACCTGCGCGGACAAAAAAACCGGCGGCGACACTGTGGACCGACGAATTCGTCTCGGCGATCAGTGTCAGGCCGTTGGAGAGCGTGGTTTGTTGAAAGTTCATAGAGGGGGAGTCAGTTGGAAGTAGTCAGTTAGAAGTAAAGACGTTTCAGCTCAGGGACGTAACACAGGCGGAATTCAGCGCGTGGGGGCCGATTGTGACAAGGACCATCGCTTTTGGGGCGTACTCAATCGTAAAATCGCGCACTTGTGTCGTACTGAGGGCGTTGATCCGGGAGTTAATTTCGTCCAGTGACACCACGCGACCCAGATGGTACATATCGCGGGCAAGGGAAGACGCTCGGGAGGTTGTTGACTCCTGTTGCATAATCAGCGAACTCTTGGCGCGAGCCTTGCAGCGTTGAAGTTCGTCTTCGGTAATTCCTTCGTGCAATCGCAGAATTTCGGCCACCGTCACATCGAGCGTTTCCTGAGCGCGTTCGGTGCTGGTGCCGGCATAGGCAAACACGCGGCCTTCGTCCCGCAGTGTGCTGAGTGAAGCGGAAATGGCGTAACACAGGCCGCGGCGTTCACGTACTTCAGTGAACAAGCGAGAACTCATGCCACCACTCAGGAGACTCACTGACGCCCAAGCTTCAAAATACCGTGCATCCCGGTAGGGCACAGTATTCCATCCCAAGCCGATATGCGTCTGCGCCGAATCATGTTCAATGTGACACGGTGACAGCGGCATTGTGCCTCCGGCGAGATCAGACACCGGCGCTGATTCCCAGCCGCCGAACGCAGTTTCAGTTGTCTCCCGAATCTGGTCAAAGTTGACGTTCCCGGCAATCCCTAGAATCGCTTCATCAGGACGGATAAACTGCTGGTAGTGGCGGCGCACGTCTTCATTCGTGATCGCAGGCAGATCGGTCAGTTCGCCTTCCGACGAATTGCCCCACGGAGCGGCGTAACTGTACTGACGTAGCACTTTCCCCAACCGTTGCCGAGGTTCGTCTTCCAACGACATCAGACTCTGTTCGACCAGATCCCGTGCCGGTTCGAATTCCTCGTCTGCAAGGTGTGGCTCGGTCACCATGCGTCCGATGAAAGGCAGCGCATCAATGATCCGATCGGCGGTTGTCGCGGCAGAAAACGTCACATGCGCGTTGCCCACATGGATGCTGCGTTGCAGGCCAAGATTGTCCATTGCCGCGCTGAGTTCACGCGCGGACAATCCCCCCGCCCCCCGCGTAAACATTTCAGTCAGAATCGCGGCGGTCCCGCAACGGGCATCCGCGTCGCGCACACCTCCAGCAGGAACCAGCAGCGTCACCGCCGCCGACTGCACGTCCAGCATGGGTTCAACAATGACAAGCAGACCATTAGAAAGACGAAAACTCTGAGGCGATTGAAGCATGAAGGGATTCTGACTTTTCGAAAAACTCTCGAAGAGGCCCTGACAAAACCGCTCTTCGTAACGGAATTCGGAAGAATTCACCCGCATTTTTGAATTCTTGCACGTCGAGCTACCGGTTTTGTCAGGCGTTCTTAACTATTTCTTGGCGGGCAGATCAAAGTCGCCACTGATGTTACGCCACATCGCATGCACATGGTTGGCTTCGTTCTGAGTGTTATTGTACTCAATAATGAACGATTCACCTTGGACAACGTAATGATGTCGTTGATTCCGTTCCGATTCGCCCCACCAGCCGATGCGGATATCGTCCATTCCGGATTTTTCAATCGCCTTCATTCGGTCACGCACGACCTGCACGGGCATCGCAGATACATATTCGGCAATCAGTTCGCGCAGCAGTTTTTGCTGTTCAGGAGACATGTCGGCGTAACGTAAACCTACGGCTTCCGTCACGACAGGCTGAGCCTCTCCGGCACCACGAATATCGTCTGGTGCTACAGGGGCAATCCACATCTGCTTTGTTTGAGCTTCTGTGCATGACTTCAAAATATCGCGTGCCAGATCTTCGCGTTTGCCCAGGACCCGCAAACTGCGTTTTGGCCCGCCATCGATGAGTCCCGGATTGGCCCCGAAGAACTCCGGCGTGCTGCTGACGATGACACCGTCTTGGATCATGAAATTTAGCGACAGGTGATGACCTTCAAAACGCCAGCCCCATTTGCCGGTTGGGCTAGGTGTGCCAAAAATTGTGATGTGGTACTTATGAGGATGTCGGCGGTTGCGGCGATACTCTTCTTCACCTTCTTCAAACAGGTACAACACTTCTTCCAAGCTGCGGACCTGCAAGGTCTTTGCATACCCAGCTGCCGACAAGCCTGTTTTTACGAGTTGGTCAGCCGCTTGGCGAGGTTCGCCAAATAGATCCCACAGGACCACACCTTTGCGATCGCGGGGGATGAAGTGCCAGTTGAGCCGTTCTGGGTCGTCGTACGAAAACATCATCTTCTGCTTAAATTCAGCCGGCAGAACTTCCGCAAGTTTTGTGGCGGCAGTTGCCATACTCAAGCCCGGGCGTTCACTGCCATCGTCGCCGCAGGCCAGATTACTCAGCGGCAAGAAAGCCGCTGTCAGCAGGAACAAGGTTGCGGAATTAATGAACCATTTCATAAACATGATCCGTGGGAGTTTGAGGTGGGAGGATTTGATAATTCAGGTCGCGATCAGCCAGGCGGCCAAGCTAGTGGTCTACCGCCCAAGATATGAATGTGCAAATGGTAGACACTCTGCCCGCCGTCTGCGCCAGTATTGACAACAGTTCGATAACCGCCATCAAGACCGAGAATATCTGCGACTTTGGGAACCATCAGCAACAGATGTCCACAAAGCTCCGCATCATCCGGAGCAAGTTGACGCAGCGAAACGATCGGCTTTTTCGGAATGAGCAACACATGCACCGGAGCTTGCGGAGTCACATCGCGAAACGCCAAGCAAAGATCGTCTTCATAGACGATATCAGCCGGTATTTCGCGGTTGATGATTTTAAGAAAGATTGTCAACGAAGATTCCCGAGACGCAGCCTACTCGCCGGATTGAACCGCAATGTGACGCGCATTGTGGGCGTGGACGAGTTCTCATGCAACTGACGGCCATTTCTCAGGCCATAAAGCTGTTTAAGTCTCTGCCCCCATTGGCACTTTTCAACCACGCAGTGTCCCAAAAATAAAGATAAGCGGAGTCGATTAGCGCAAAAACCCTTCGGAATAGCCGGAAATATTGGCTCCATTGCGCTAAACCACTCTCGGAATTCATAAGGGTGCGGCGACTCAGCCTCGCCACCAGAATTGGCAAACTCTCCATGATTTCGCAGAGGAGAGCCTTTCTCCATTATTTTCCAAACATGCGTTCATTCAACGGAGCAATTGGAAATGTACAGTTTGAACATGTGGATTCGTGTCACGCTGCGTTGCACAATCATCGCGGCTGGAATGATGCGTGCCTGCTATGCTCAAGAGGGCGCCGCGGAGTCTGCGGTCCGGCCTGAGGGTCGCATTGTGGGCAAGGTGTGGCATACCCGACTGGACTTTGCACAGTCGATTCGGTTCATGCAAAGTGCCCGCGAAAAACTCAACATCCCACAGCCACCTTTAATACAGCCACCTTTAATTATGATGGGAGATGCGGGACGCAGCGGAATGGCGATGCACGCGCTGCGGAGATCCGGTGCAGTCAGAGTTTCCTAAGAGACTACTGCCGGCATAGCCCTCGATGCTAATTTCGATGTCCACATATTCACGCGATGTGGATGGCCTTCTGAATGTCGCTCGCCGATCCTCGAGCACATTGATTTGCCAAATCGTGAGAGTCTGAAGCTGAATGACAAAGAAGCGGCGCATGATTTGGATGCCGATTTTGATTTGACGGAAGTTCCAACGGAACTCAAACGCGTTTTCTATCAGCGGGTCTTGAATCCGGGCCCCTTGTTTGAGCGTCAGTGGCAAAACCAATCGCGTGCGCGACGGGAGTCCGTGGGAAACTTCGGATCGCGGTGGAATTGCACAATTGCGACGTTACTGTTCCCAACGTACATTTCGTGGAGTCTGTTCGAAATCGTGCCATAACTTCTTGGGGCAACTTATGGATCGGCCAGCTTTTTGCAAAACTTCCGGGGCCGGACTGGTACGGCAAAGTCGATCTGTTCCGCTTGCGGCAGGGTTGCTTGGCGATATCGGGATGGTCGAACATTGAAATGGATCCCTACAACACAGACCGTCATCGGCGATGCCGGAGCCACGAATTTGTTGCGTCGCAAGTACAGCGATCCCTGGATTGATCCGGAACCTCTGCATGACTGACATTCAAAGATTTGGAGAATCGGCCCGCTGGGCGGATGTTGTCATCTATCGCGGCGAGGCACGGTGGGTGGAAGTCGCGGACGATGCGTCGGCGGATCTTAGCGGCCAAATCACGCAGGTGCTGACGCAGATCAACGTGACTCTGGAACGGATTGGCAGCAGCCGCACGGGCCTGCTTCAAGTGTTAATTTTTCTGGCAGATCTGAATGATAGTAAAATCCTAAATGCACTCTGGGACGATTGGGTTCCTTCCGGCCATCCCCCGATTCGGGCCTGCGTGGCAGCTGGACTGGCACCGGGATATTTTGTGGAAATGGTGATTTCGGCCGCGGTAGCCGAGTAGCGTTCACGCATGGCCTTGCAGATGTTATCCTTTACGCAGCGTGACTGTTATTCTTGGTGGGAGGATATTCTGTTCGTGGCACGTTGTGGCAACACCTTCGAAACGAAGCTCATCCGTTGGCGTACAGGCGCGACAAGCAAATTCCGGAAAAACGGTGGTGAAGGTGAAGCTTAGAAAACTTGGACGAGCCCATTGCTGGGACATCCCGCAGGGGCAACGCCTCGCGATCTGGCAGCGATTGACACCTCCGCAGATGTTCGTCGGCTCCTTTGGGCTGCTGATTCTGCTGGGAACTGTCGGCCTTCAACTCCTGCCGGGCATTTACACTGGCGAACCAATGAGTTGGCTGGATGCCTTGTTCACGTCCACGAGCGCCGTCTGTGTGACTGGATTGATCGTGGAAGACACGGCTCAGTTTTTTACGCCATGGGGCCAAGGCTTTGTGCTGTTGCTGATTCAACTTGGCGGGCTGGGCATGCTGACCTTTGCCAGTCTGATCCTTGTTGCTCTGGGCAGGCGTGTGTCACTGCGAGCCGAAGCCAGTGCGATCGTGACGGCTGAGTCGGCTCTGCATTTGGAAGGGCGCAACATGACGCTCGACATTGTGCGTTTTACATTTTTGTTCGAGACCATTGGGGCCCTCATGTTATATGTGTTGTGGGTGCCAAATTTGGGGTGGAAGGGAGCCGCATGGCCTGCGATTTTTCATGCGGTGAGTGCCTTCTGCAACGCTGGCTTTTCGACGTTTACTGATTCGCTGATAGGATTTCAACAGAGCCCTGCAAGTCTGATTGTGATCGCCTGCCTCATTCTCGCTGGCGGAATGGAATTTTTGACGCACACGGAAATGTGGTATGCCTTCGTGTCCTGGAAAAGAAAACGCGCGTTTCGAGTTTCGTTGCAGAGTCGCCTCGTGATTTTCGTTACGTTGCTCCTGACGCTGGCGGCGACACCGCTGTTCGCCATGTTTGAATGGAATAACTGTCTGGCTGGATTGCCGATAGGCGACAAGGTGGTCAATTCACTGTTTATGAGTATCACACCACGCACGGCAGGATTCAATGCGATTGACTATGGTCAGGCGACTGACAGCGCCAATCTGCTCACAATGATGCTGATGACTGTTGGCGGATCGCCCGGTTCCACTGCTGGCGGGTTCAAAACGACAACGCTCGCAATTCTGGGATTGATGGCATGGTCCCGACTGCGTGGTTCAGAATCCACGAACTGCATCGGTCGGTCAATCCCAGAAGAAACGACATCTCCGGTGCGGGACTGCTGAATTACGTCAAACTTGGAACTGGCTTTAGTATTCAGGAAATGAGTGTTCCCGATTCCTGGGTGGGTAAAACCCTGCGAGACTTAGAATTGAGGCAGCGACTGGGAATCACTGTCGTGGCAATTCACGACATCCTGACAGACAAGATGGCCGCCTCCAGTAACCCGGATGTGCGGCTGAAAGATTCCGACACGTTACTGGTTGCCGGCAGCGATGAAGACCTTGCACAAGCGGCGGAGGAAAAATAGACGGCGACTCGTCGGCGCCTATCTGTCGCCCTGCAAAGATGCGTTCAGTCCTGTCACAAACGCAGGTAAATTTTCTGCCGGTGCAGCCAGTACAGGAAGAGCCAGAACACAAGGAATGTTCCCGTGGCAAGTGTGATCGGAGCGTACCAGTTTGGATCAAGTGCATGCGGGCCGAAAAGGGCCTCAATGAGTCCCCTGAAGTGGACATTGATCAAACTTTCTTTAGTCCACCCGCCGAGCGTATTCCCCAGCAAATACATAAGGATCGAATTCATACCTACAACCACCAGCGGGAACGCCAGAAATTTCAGCGGTGCGATGTCAAAAAGCAGATAGAACAATGCCAGCATTCCAATGACGTAGCCGCCGCTGAAGAGCACCCAACTTGGCGTCCAGATGCGTTTTACGATCGGACACACAAACATGTCGGCTAGAATTCCCAGTCCCAAACAAATTCCCGCAGCCACGATCAGAATTCCAAGCTTCTTCCATGGGGAATAGCCACCCGCCAGCAGCAACTGTCCGCAGAGCATGCCGAGCAGTGTCGTCCCGATGGATGGTATAAAATTCAACGTGGCATAGCCTCCGGTATTCGGTGTCCAAGGCACATCGTTGCCTAAAAACACGCGTTGAAGCCAGCCAAGGCTGGCAACGGGCAGCGGTGTCTCTGTAACCGTCTCGGTTGGAGGTGGAACCGTAGCTGCCGATTCAGCCTCCGATGTGCCACTTGGAGTTGAGTCTGCTGCGGGAGCAAAACGCGCAGGACTATCAGTTGCCAGAGGTTGAACGGTATTGGGTGAATTTTCACCGGGGTTCTTTGTTTCGGAGTCCTGCCGCAGTGTCAAAGTAACGGGCTGCCATGCAGAATTCCTGGGAACAGCGGCGCCTGCAGCGCCTGGAGAATTCGGTTCAGGGGTCGTCCGTAATTTCGGTAACAACCAGCGGTCAAACAAAAATGCGGCGTTGGCGTTCTTGGACCACGCTGCAAAGCGACCGTCAAAAACTTCGCCATCTTTCGCGTTCGCCGAGACACTTGCATAGTCATAATCTGGGAGCGGCTGATTAAAAAAGAACAGCCCCCAGTACCCGACAAGAATTGAAACTAGGGCAACAGCTTGAACTATGGGCTTAAAATTGAGTAAACACCATGCAATGAAATAACCGAGCCCGATCTGGCACAGCACGTTGGGAAATTCCCACGTCGTATGATCCTTGCCGCGCGACTGGAGGAAGACACCAAGCAGCACAAGGGCTACCGACCGAAGCAACGCATGAAGCGCACGACTGAGGAACGAATGATCCTGCTGTGATCGCCGTGCGTACGAGAATGGCATGGCCACTCCGACCATAAACATGAACGCAGGCTGAATCAGATCCCAGCACGACACTTTGTAAATGTCAAATGCACTCCGCCATGCTGGATGCTCAAAGTGCCACGCCACTTTGTTCCAATCAGCATGGTTGTGAACCTGCCAGACAACTGCTGAATCATCGATCTTTGCAAACTGCGCAATCCCGAAACCGGTGGCGGCCAGCAGCAGCATGATGAAACCACGAAACGCATCGAGCGAAACTAAGCGCTCAGGTACTTGGTTAAGCCGACTGCTGGCTCTCGCTGACCCTAATGGCTTGGGCCGGCCTGTCGCTTTCAAGACAGCTCCGGCTGGCGTCGAGGCGGCACCCTGAAGGCCGGGTGCCGAAGCGACTGTGGATGTCCCTGCCTCCTTAGATCCTAGATCCGGGAGAGGCGTTGTTTTCGGGGGAACGGGCTTTCCAACCATCGCGAACCTCAATTCCGAGTGATATGAGTATGCACCAACGCACAATGTGCTGTGTTCCGATGGAGTGTCGCGAATTCGACACATAATGAAAGCCAGAGTCACTGATCCGCGATGGTCGGTCAGTTTTTAGGTGGGGGCACTTGGCGTAAAATTCACGTCTGACGTCTTGTCTGGCACTCTCCGCATGACAACGGTTCAGAATGGATTCTCAGCACGGCCATAATTGTGGGAGACTAAAAGTTGTTGGAATTCTATGAATTCGGCGACGCGGAACTCTACGAACTCGCAACCAACCCCGGTGAACAGACAAAGCTTGTTGCACAGGCACCAGATCGACTAGCCGACCAAGGCCAGCCCACCGATACGTGACGATTTGAGTGTCCAGCGGGACGAATCGCGATGCACCGGCAAGCTGACGCCTGCGCCTTGCCTGATCTCGGTTACCGAGAATTTACTTTGCCGCAGCGTCTTTCTTTGGTTCATCAATCCCAAAGGAAAACACGGTGCGGGATGCGAATGTTTCTCCCGGTTTCAAGATGGTCGTCGGGAAGTTTGGATGATTCACGGAATCCGGATAGTGCTGGGTCTCAAGACACATCGCGCTTCGATGAGCGTAGATCTTTCCGCCTTTGCCCTTCTGCCCTTTTAGGAAGTTACCTGAGTAAAACTGAATGCCTGGTTCGGTGGTAGAGACACGTAAAATTCGCCCTGAGACGGGATCAATCAACGCGGCCGCAAGGTTGAGTTTTGTGTCGGCGTCCTTCTCGTTCAGTACAAAGTTATGGTCGTATCCAATCGCCGCTGTGGCCCCGATTGATTCGATGCGGTCCCCAATTTTTGTGCGTTTGCGAAAATCTAGGTCCGTGCCTTCGACCTGTTCGATCTTGCCCGTCGGGATCATGGTGTCATCGGTTGGTGTGTACTTGTCAGCATTCAGACGCAGCTGATGGTCCAATACTGTCGCGCTGCCCTCGCCGGCAAGATTGAAATAGCTGTGGTTGGTAAGGTTCACCGGAGTCGCTTTGTCGGTTGTCGCGGCGTATGCAATGGCGATTGAATTGCCTTCCGATGGAACAAAGTAGTCCACCGTAATCTTCAATTCGCCAGGATAACCTTCTTCGCCATCAGGGCTGCTGTATGTGAACTTAACGCCTTGGCCTTTGGCGTTGGAAAACGGCATGGCAATCCAGACAACCTTGTCGAGGCTGCGTTCGACTCCGCCATGAAGATGATTGGGGGCATTGTTGATCGCCAGCGTGGATTCCTTACCGTCGAGTGTGAATTTGCCTTTCGCGATACGATTGCAGACGCGTCCGGTGGTGGTTCCGAAATATTGGTTGTCTTCCGATTCGTAACCGGCGACAGCATCAAACCCCAGCACAACGTCATCGATTTTTCCGTTCTTGTCTGGCACATCCAATTGCACGAGTGTCGCACCGCGGGTCATGATTTTTGCGGTCAGTCCGTTGCCACTTTTCAATGTGTAAATTTCCACGGCATAGCCATCTTTGGTTTTTCCAAAAGGTTCCGCCACGGGGATTTCGCTAAGAGCGGGCGATGCCATCAGTATTACTCCCGTAAACAATAGAGAACAAAACAACTTCATGGTAACTCACCTTAACTTTCGAGAAACAAACTTGGACTACGCCAAACAGGAACCGTAGCGCCGCGGGATTATCGAGTTCCGTGGCGTCGCAGGCAAGTGAGTGGGAATCACCCCAATTCAAACAATACGGCTCCGACGACACAGCAGACTGCAAGCGTCGTGGCCATGCTGCATTTCCACCGAAATGTCAGCAAAAACGCCAGGACAGCAATCGCGGAGGCCGTCACATTGAGCGTGGTCCATTCCGGGACTTGTAAGCGCAGTCCCGCCGAGTAGGTGGTCGTGACCGTCTTGAACATTGTGTGCAGCGCGAACCAAATTGCCAGATTTAAAATGACGCCGACTACGGCCGCCGTGATTGTCGACAGCGCAGCCGTGAGGAGTCGATTGCCGCGGAGTCTTTCGATCGAAGGTGCGCCCAAAAATATCCAGAAGAAACACGGGACGAAAGTCGTCCAGACAGTGACCAGTGATCCTAAAACTCCAGCGATGATCGGACTGAACGGGCCAGGATTACGGTAGGCACCCATGAAGCCCACGAACTGCACAACCATGATCAGTGGCCCCGGGGTTGTTTCTGCCATGCCAAGTCCATCCATCATTTCACCAGGCTTTAGCCAGCCGTAGTTTTCCACCGCCTGCTGCCCGATATACACAAGCACCGAATATGCTCCACCGAATGTGACGACGGCCGCTTTACTGAAGAAGGCCGCCTCCTGAAACAGCACTGACGACGAGCCCAGCGTCGCATTCAAAAATGCTAACGGCAAAAACCACAGGGGCAGGAACACGCAGCAGATCCGCCAACTGCGGAACCACGACGGAGCAATGGAATTTAATTCAACATCAGGATCAGGATCATGCGTGCCGTCTGACGCAGCGCCTGATGCCTGATGCCCTTTGATCACGATAAAACGTGCCGGCGCGATTCTCCCTCCGATAAACCCAATCGTTCCGGCGGCAATCACGAGCACCGGAAACGGCGCGTTGAAAAAGAAGATCGCGACAAATGAGATCACCGCAATCGCAATCATGGTGTTGTTCTTCAGCACGCGTTTGCTGATCCGGAGCACGGCGTCCATTACGATTGCCATCACGGCGGGTTTCAGCCCAAAGAAAATCGCCTGTACGATCCCCACGTGTTGGTATTCTGCGTAGAGAACACTCAGCGTGAGGATCGACACCACGCCCGGAAAAATGAACAGCATGCCGGCCATGAGTCCACCTTTCGTGCGATGCAGCAGCCATCCAATATAGGTCGCCAACTGCTGCGCTTCAGGACCGGGAAGCAGCATGCAGTAGTTCAACGCATGAAGAAATCGTTCCTCAGAAATCCATTTTTTTTCATCAACTAGAATCCGATGCATTACGGAAATCTGCCCCGCTGGCCCCCCGAAACTCAGCGCGGCGACGCGACACCAAGTCCAAAATGCTTCCGCGAATGAAACCGTACGGCCGGGTGGTGCTATCATTGATTTATCGTTGTGTTCGCGATGGAATGTCGTCGCTCATGTGCGATTCATTCTGAAATTCGCTGCGGATCAACGGGCTTTCGTGGATTTAAG
>Ga0209553_1000415_pt1 | contig 22452 bp, 14 predicted proteins | sample LauGreFBDMM110DN_2_FD_188217 | JGI IMG/M metagenome (GOLD analysis project Ga0209553, IMG submission 188217) | Freshwater lake microbial communities from Lake Michigan, USA - Fa13.BD.MM110.DN (SPAdes) (version 2) | ecosystem: Environmental > Aquatic > Freshwater > Lake | place: Lake Michigan...
TTCTGGCTACACATGTAATTTGAGAATAGCCGTTTCTTGGCAAAACCTCAGTCTTCTGCAACTCGAAGCTCAATTTGGAGCCGTTCAAGTTCGGCTTAGAAACGCGGCAACTGACGAATCGAACAGCAAGTGCCGCAAGTCAAGGACCTAAATGGCATGCCGTTTAACGATGCAACGAGATCAGCCAGCATGCAGGAACGCTACTACCGCGATTTTGATTTGCAATCAGGTGTCAAAATATCAATATGTGGCTCCCTAGATAGTGAATGGACGGGTCCGAGAAAGCCGGGTGGTTTCTTAAGTGCAACGCTCGCTGAAGCGGTTTGGCAACCAGCCGCCAAATTCGAAATCCTTGCTCCTATCGCTATTCTCGATATGATCGGATGAGTCCCGCTCGGTTGCGTTCATCCATGGAGAGTGCCAACATGCGGCGGTGCACTTTCACATTAAGACACAGGAGCGATTTATGCCACCATGGCCAATTGGTGTTTTTGCGTCCATCGACGCCGGACTGGGAGTTCATCTGGATGTTGCTCGTGAGTTGAAAGTCCCGACCATTCAACTCCATGCACCTCATGCGGCGACGCGGAATGCGACTGCAGCCCAAGCATTCCTTAAGAAATGTGAAGAGGCCGCAATTACAGTGACAGCGGTGTTCGGCGGCTTCGAAGGCGAGAGTTATGCCGACATTGCCACCTCCGCCCGAACTGTCGGCTTGGTACCGGAAGAAACTCGCGCAGCCCGCGTGCAGGAAATGAAAGAAATTAGCGACTTTACGCGGTTGCTTCACTGTCCCACGGTTGCCCTGCACATCGGCTTCGTGCCGCGTGATACAGCATCCGCAAGCTACACAGACCTGATCGCCACGACGCGAGATCTACTGGATCATATAGCAGCCAACGGCCAGCAGTTAAATCTGGAAACCGGACAGGAATCTGCCGATCATCTCCTGCATTTTATGGGGGACGTCGGACGAAACAATCTATTCATTAATTTTGATCCCGCCAATATGATTTTGTACGGAACCGGCGAACCGATTGCTGCTCTGAAACAAGTCGGGCACTTCGTGCGAAGTATCCACTGTAAGGATGCAAAATGGGCTGCGCCGGAAGTTCGTGGAACGGGTTGGGGCCAAGAAGTTCCACTCGGCGACGGCGACGTAGGCATGGAAACCTACCTACGAACGCTGTTGGCATTAGGCTATACGGGGCCGCTAACCATCGAACGTGAAATCGCTCAGGATCCCGAGCGCCAAAAAACAGATATCGGTCACGCGGTACGGCTGCTGACGCAATTGCGTGCGAAGATTCTTGACAGCTAGATGTCCAGCCATCTGATCGAGTCGTGTCGCTCACAATCTTTCAATCTCCTAATCTTGCTTCTCATTGGAATCGATTCACGGCTCTCGTTCGAGACTTGCGTTGCAAAAGGAGATTGCGACATGAGTCGGAGTTGTTAAGAAGTCAAGCTCATTATGGCACGCTGTGATCAGGGTTATCTGTGTGACGTCTGCGGTGAAGAAGTGGAATCCATTCGCGAGAGCGATTTGTATCTCCGCTTTGTCACCGGAGAGCTTTCTTCCAACGAATTGCTAGGCGCGGCCGAACGCCATCTGCGTTGCAATCCTGTCGTATCGCAGTTCATCACGCACCCGGATTTTGTACCCGTCACTGTCGACGGTGATTTCGATCGGCGATTGTTTGATCCCGTTGATATCGCTGACCGTGAAACGCTGCTGACCCGCGGCTGGGTGCGTTTACAGGAGTTGGCTGAACTCGCCCAAACAGTACCCCTCCCGCATTATCCGCTCCCAGAATTTCAGAACAAATAGTCCGTTAGCACATTGTTTGGAGGTGTCCCCATGCTGTTGAAGCCCCGCACAACTTGGCACCCGCTTCTCTCTAGGTGTGATTTTTCCATGCGGCAGCAGTTTAAACGCAATCTTGGGGCTTTGTTACTCCAGCTCTGTTTGACGATCGGAGTGTGGGTGGGTTCGATTGTTGTCGGACAAGCGGAAGATCCGGCCGCGGTGATGTTAGCCACCTTTGATGTGGATGTGACACCGCCAGTTGGCATGCACATGGCGTATGATCGGGTCAAGCGGGTTGATGAATTGACGCTGCGATGTCGCGGAATCATCTTGCGCGGCAGCGACGCGCCGCTTGTGTTGTGTGCGGTTGATTTCCTTGGCATCGCGAACGAAGCGCACGATCAGTGGCGTGAAACGCTTGCTGCTGCTGCGGGGACGACCTCGGATCGAGTGGCCGTGCATACGCTGCATCAGCACGATGCTCCGCATGTTGATTATACGGCCGAGCAACTGCTGCGTGATATCAATGCACCGCAACTTGGACCGTATGATGGCGCATTCGCGCGACAGGCCATGCACGACACGGCGGAGGCGGTGAAAGACGCGATGCTCAAACTGCAGCTCGTAACACACGTGGGTTTTGGATCGGCTGACGTCGCCGACGTCGCGTCGAATCGCCGGATTTTGGGGGATGACGGAAAAGTGCGCGTGACTCGTTACACGGCGACGCGTGAAGCTGCCGTCCGAGCTGAACCGGTTGGCACAATCGATCCGGTCGTCAACGTTGTGTCGTTCTGGAATTCCGACGTTCCGATCGCCGTGCTCAGTTACTATGCCGTCCACCCACAGAGCTACTACCGGATGGGAATTCCAAGCCCTGACTTTCCCGGTATCGCTCGTTTTATTCGCCAGCAAGCCGTGCCGTCAGCCGTGCATGTGCACTTCAACGGGGCAGGTGGAAATTTGGGAGCAGGCAAGTACAACGACGGAAGTTATGAAAACCGTGTGGTGCTGGCGACACGTTTGGCAGACGGCATGAAACGCGCATTCGATGCCACAGAGAAGACCGAATTAACGCCCACACAGGTCGCATGGACCGCCGTGAAAGTTTCTCTGCCCATGACAGAACGCTTCGATGAAGCCCGCTTTCGCGCTGACTTGCAGGCGTCGGCAAGCAATCGTCCGGCATCGACTCAGGCGGCCCAGAAACTGGCATGGATGATGCGTCAACAAAGCCAGCATCAAATCGACATTCCGATGTTATCGCTGGGCGACATTCGACTGCTTCACATGCCCGGCGAATTGTTTGTTGAATACCAGTTGGCGGCAAAAGCCATGCGTCCCGATTTAAAAGTCGCAATGGCCGCGTACGGCGACTACGGCCCCAGCTACATCGGCACCGCCATTGCGTACGAACAAGGCGGTTACGAAACAAGTGAAGGCGCAACCAACGTTTCAGCGGCAGTTGAGCCGATTCTCCTTGACGCCTTACGGCAACTACTGCAGCCACCGGATCATTGAAATCGATAAACCGCCAGCAAATTCAGATCTGGTGCAAATGCGGATTCATATTTTTGGGCCGTCGTTCACGCGTTGAATCCGGGCACCCAACTGATTCAGTTTTTGCTCGAACGCATGATAGCCGCGATCGAGATGATACACGCGACGAATTTCGGAATGACCTTCTGCCGCTAATGCCGCGAGCACTAGGGCAGCACTGGCCCGGAGATCAGATGCCATCACCGGTGCTGCAGACAATTGAGTCACACCGTCGATGACGGCGGAATTCCCTTGGATGCGGATGTCGGCTCCCATCCGTACCAGTTCCGCAGCATGCATGAAGCGTTCTGGAAATACGGTATCCGTGATTCGACTTTCACCCGGGATTGTGGATAACAATGCCATAAATTGCGCTTGGCAGTCTGTCGGCAATCCCGGATACGGATCAGCCGTCAACCGCGCCGGCCGAAGCCTAGAACTCGCCCGAATGTGCAGCGTGTCGGGTGTGACTTCGAACGGGATACCGATCAAATCTAGGGCATTCAAGACGGATGTGAGATGCGTTGTTGGTGCGTTTTTAATGGTCACGTCACCGTGCGTGATGGCAGCCGCGATCGCCAGAGTGGCTGCTTCGATCCGATCCGGAATGACGGCGTGACGCACACCGCGAAGATGATCCACGCCGTCGATTTCCACGATCGACGTGCCAGCCCCAGAAATCTGGGCTCCGGCAGCATTCAAAAATCGCGCAAAGTCTTGCACCTCCGGTTCTTTGGCTGCGGAACGAATGCGCGTGCGGCCTTTTGCGAGCGCGGCAGCAATCATAATGTTGCAGGTACCGGTGACCGTGGGGCCATGTGGTCCGCACAGATCTAGCTCTGCGCCGTACAGTTGCGATCCTTCGGCAACGATGTACCCCGCTTCCAAACGAATGTCGGCTCCTAGGGCAGCCAACCCTCGCAGATGTAGATCGATCGGCCGATGACCGATGTTGCAGCCACCCGGTAAAGAAACTCGCGCCGTACCAAAACGTGCAAGCAACGGGCCGAGCACGCACACACTGGCGCGCATCTGTCGCACTAATTCGTAAGACGCCACGGAGGATCGCACATCATGCGCGTTAATCCGGATGCTTCCGTCATCAAGCAGTTCGACCGCAGCCCCAATCGACTGCAGCAGTTGTCGCATCGTGGCAACATCCTGCAACTGCGGAACCTGCTCAAGCGTAACTTCACCTGCAATGGCCAGCGTTGCGGCCAAAATCGGCAACGACGCATTCTTGCTGCCGTCAACATGAACAGTTCCTTGCAGCGGATGGCCGCCTTCAACCCAAAACATATCCACTCTCAGCTGCCTTTCTGATCACTGTAGGCCTACAGAATGCCTTCCACGATTCTTTCATGACCATTCAGATCTCGACGGATACAGGTAGACGTGAATCCTGACATTTTCAAGAGTGTGGCGACGATCTCACATTGTGCTGGATCAAGCTCCAAGGCGATAAACGCACCGGGTTTGAGTATTTTTGCCGCATCGGCTGCAATTCGCCGCACGATGTCCAGTCCATCTTTGCCGGCAAACAATGCTTCGGCAGGTTCGTGCTGGCCGACTTCCGGCTGGAGGGAGTCGCGTTCGTCGTCCCGAATGTAAGGTGGGTTGCTGACTAGCCCATCAAATTGTTTGCCGCCATCCAGCAGCGGTTGCAGCACGTCGCCTGTCAAGAGTGTGACGCGGTCGGCGACTTCCAGTTTCTCCACGTTGCGCGTCGCGATCTCCATCGCACGCTCCGACTGATCTGTTGCCACAATCCGGCACAACGGTCGTTGCCGCGCAATCGTGACCGTAATACACCCCGATCCAAATCCGACTTCCGCAACAGTCCGTGACTCATCTTTCGGAATGCGTTCGAGGCAAATGTCAACGAGCGTTTCGGTTTCCGGACGCGGGATGAGCACCCCCTGTCCGACTTCAAAGCTGCGACCGTAAAATTCACGCGAGCCAATGATGTACGCGAGCGGTTCGCGCTTGGCGCGACGCTGCACGGATGCACGCATCTGCGTCCGCTCGGCTTCAGTCAGTTCGTTGTCAATGTCGGTGTACAGCCGGATTCTTTGGCATTGGCGCGCATGCGCCAGTAACAATTCTGCTTCCAGACGCGGTGATTCGACACCTTTTTGCTTCAGAAACCCGGCGGTCCATTCCAGAATTCGTCGCACCGTCCAGACATCAGCGTTTGCAGGTGGGTTGCCAGGTGTTGACATAAATTCGAATGGGTTTGAAGGATGAGCGGGGAATAAATACCGGACTTCGTTGTATAGATCTGCTGTCGAACATGCAATCTATAACCCGCGCGGGCCTAAGTGGGGGTGTCGCCAGATTCGCAAGAATTCGGCTCCAACACACATCTCCAGCAAACGTGGGCGGGAGCATCGCAGTAAGACGGCCGCCGAGTCAGAGCCATTGCCCACGCACCAGTTCTGTTCATTCGGACTGGACCGTACCCGTCATGATACTGCTTCCGCGTTGCAGGCGGCGTTTAAGGGCGGCTTCGATGAAACCTTTAAACAGCGGATGGGCGTTGTGGGGTTGTGATTTGAATTCAGGGTGATATTGCACCGCGACGAACCATGGATGTGTTGCGAGTTCCACGATTTCGACAAGGCCCCCATCAGGGCTGGTTCCGGCGATAGTCATACCGGCGTCGCTGAATTGCTTGCGGTAGTCGGGATTAAATTCATAACGATGTCGATGCCGTTCGCTGATCTCTGTTGCATTGTAGGCAGTCGCCGTGCGAGTGCCCGGCGTCAAGACACACGGCTGAGCTCCCAGACGCATTGTGCCGCCCTTGTAGCGGATCCCTTTTTGCCCTTCGAGCAGACAAATCACCGGATGCGGTGTGTCGCTGGAGAACTCGCTGCTGTTAGCGTCCGCAAGTCCCAAGACGTGTCGCGCAAACTCAATCACGGCACACTGCATTCCGAGGCAGACGCCAAAAAATGGAATTTCAGCCTCTCTTGCAAACTGAATCGCCTGAATCTTCCCTTCAATTCCCCGCATTCCAAATCCCCCGGGAATCAGCAGGCCGTCGATGCCCTTCAGCAACAGTTCTGGCTCTTGCCGCTCTAGTTCTTCGGCTTCAATCCGTTTGACATTAATCTGGGTGGAATGAGCAAAGCCTGCATGGTCGAGTGATTCGTAGATGGATTTGTATGCATCACGGTGTTCGATGTACTTGCCCACAACAGCGATTGTGACTTCGTTGCGTGGATTACGAATGCGATGCACAAGTTGCCGATAATCGTCCATCTTCAACGGGCCTGCGTTGAGATGTAACTTCTGGCAAATCAATTCATCCAGACCATGTTCAATAAGGCCAATTGGGACCTCGTAGATCGAAAATTCTTTGTCGACCTCTTCGATTACTGCTTTCTTTTCTACATTGCAGAAAAGCGCGATCTTGTCTGTGTGTTCGCGACCAATTGGCCGTTCCGTTCGCACAATCAAAATGTCGGGCTGAATGCCGATTCCCCGAAGCTGCTGGACGCTGTGCTGGGTTGGTTTAGTTTTGGCTTCCCGCGCGGCTTTCAGATAAGGCACCAGCGTCAGGTGAATGAACATCACGTTCTCTTTGCCGATGTCCAGCGGGATCTGGCGAATGGCTTCGAGAAACGGTAGGCCTTCAATATCACCAACCGTACCACCAATTTCTGTGATGACAACATCCACATCTGGAGTGGCCAAGCTCAGGATACTTGCTTTGATCTCGTCGGTGATATGCGGCACGACCTGAACTGTGTGACCAAGGTATTCGCCCCGGCGTTCCTTTTCAATCACCGATAAATAAATCTGCCCGGTCGTGTAATTCGAATGCCGATTCAGTGTTCCGGACGTGAAGCGTTCGTAGTGGCCTAGGTCGAGATCCGTTTCTGAGCCATCGTCCAAGACGTAGACTTCACCATGTTGGTAGGGACTCATTGTCCCTGGATCGACGTTTAGGTACGGATCCAATTTCTGCATCCGCACCGTCAGACCACGACGCTCGAGCAGCATCCCGATCGATGCAGACGTCAAGCCTTTTCCGAGAGAACTAACGACGCCACCTGTGACGAAAATATGCCGACTCATAATGGACCTGCGTTCCTGTCGGTGGTGAAAGTCCAACGTTCAGAAAGGGGGGCTGCTGACGGCGCTCGGCTCAAATGGGGGCTTTGCTGCCACGGGGCCCCTGAAAGCCCCGTCTCTCAGGAAGTGCTTCATACAGGAGAGACGCACTAGCCTCAATGGAGCACGTCTGCATTCTCGCCGAACCAGAATAAATGGTCGGTGGTTCCCAGAATTTCTGCACATTGCAAGTTTCGAGGAGTGAGAAATCCCAAAATTCGAGATGGCTAGGAGTTGCCCAAGGAACAACAACGTGGGCGAAAGTTCAATTTTAAAGGGCGTTGGTGCTGAAGAATGGTGGGTGGTTTGGCGAAACTAGGGAAAACGGATTGCGAAGAGAGCACATTGACAGCTTGAGGCACACGCAGGCACCCGGGCAACCAACAACAAATCCTTGTGGCTTGAGAAATCAGTTTTTATTCCTCCTGATTCAGCACTGCCTTTAAGACACATGAGTGACACAAACGCATGACAACCTCGATCTTTGATCTCAGTGGCGAAACTGCCGTTGTTCTCGGTGGCACCGGAGTTCTCGGCGGCGGCATGGCGGCCGCGTTAGCAGCAGCGGGTGCAAAGATTGCCGTTGTCGGGCGCAACGAAGAACGCGGCATAGGGCGCGTGAAGCAAATTGAAGCTGCGGGGGGAATCGCCATTTTTCAATCCGCTGACGCATTGGATGCTGGGTCATTGACCGAGGCTCGTGATGTGATTATCGCCAAGCTTGGGCCGATCAGTATTTTGATCGCGGCTGCTGGTGGAAATCGTCCGGATGCCACGTTGCCGCCTGGGAGTGACTTTTGCAAGCTTTCGCGAGACGGCTGGAATAGTGTGTTTGATTTGAATCTGGTAGGCGGTGCGTTATTACCGGCGCAGGTGTTTGGTGAAACGATGCTCGCGCAGAAAAAAGGAAGCATCATTAATATTGCTTCAATGGCTGGTATGATTCCGCTCTCACGGGTCGTCGCGTATTCGGCCGCCAAAGCGGCCGTGATCAATTTCACAAAATTTTTAGCTCGTGAATGGGCCACGCGCGGCGTGCGTGTGAATGCGATCAGTCCCGGATTCTTTCCGGCTGACCAGAACCGCGCGTTGCTGTTCAAGGACGACGGGTCTTACACCGAACGTGGTGGCCAGATTATCGGTCACACCCCGATGTCGCGTTTCGGGCACGCGGAGGAACTGGACGGTGCCGTGGTGTGGCTCGCGTCGCACCGCGCGTCGTCGTTCGTAACGGGGCAAAATATCGTGGTCGATGGTGGGTTCTCAGCGACAACCATTTAAAAGAGCGAATTTGGAGTTCCAAATTAAAAGTTGAAATTGTAGTCGACGGAACGACTGGGTTTTTATCAAGATTTTTCGTCAGGTTACAGTCATGGCATCCGCTGCATTACTCAAAAAACGTCTCCACTCAATTCCCCTTGGGCGCAAAACCGATCCTGCTTTACGGGCAGCCGTGACGGCAGATGATCCTACCGCCTTTCAGGCTGCATTTCTGGCGGCGCTCGCCAAGCCGAAGAAGCGGCTTCGTAAGTACTTAAGGCAGTCGTCCCTGCTGGCAGCATGGTCAGTGGACGCGGTCGATTTGAGTGGTCGCGAGCGAGAACTTGCGGCATCGCTGGACGACTTATCTTCGCGTTCAGCAAAGCAGTCCCGTCCGCAAAAAAAACACAAAGGCAAGAAGCTTAAATCGCCGAGGACGGCGTTAGGCTATGACGAGGTGATCGCGAATTGGTTAGTCGAGATTGGCCCCGCGCCAGGGCCGTGGGAAACAATTGCAATCGCCGAAATTTTGCTCCGCGAGGGGCAGACCCTGTCGCCCGAAAATTTTACGCAGGCGCTCGCCCTGCTCGCCGGTGCAGCACTTCGCGATTCTTCCGGAAGCTTGTTTGATACACCGACAAAAACGGATGAAAATAACGCTATCCGGCAGATGATTTACGAGGGAGAATCACCCTGGATCTGCAGCTTGCTGTTAAGTCCTCTCGGCGGTGTGCAGACTTTGGCAAAGTCGGCCACAGAAGCATTAAGAAAAGTTCTCTTGGAATGTTCCGATGCCGACGGATTGGTGCATGGATCACTGCTCAGTCGGCTCCCTGAATGGCTAGCGCCCGTCACGCGATGTACGATCTGGTCTGACGCTTTCCATGTACCGCTGTGGGGCAACGAGAGCGCAACACGGCTCACTTTAGTGACGGAGCGTGCAGCATTGCTCCTGCTGCCCGGATTGCCGCAGCAGGCGGCCGACGCGCCGCACAAGCCCGCACCGTCACTCGCGGATATCTTGGAACTGCTGATTCCCGAGTCCGGTTCCGGGCAGGAGAAGCGGCTGACCAAGTTGGTGAAGTCCAGTCGCAAGCAAGTCGGTGAGGTAACTCGCCCCCAGAAACTCAAGAAGTCCAAAGGTGACAATGATGCTAGCGTGGTTGCTCCTGCGACCGATGAATCCACAGCAAGTGAACTCGTTGTTAGGGCGAGCAACCAGAAGCCGAAAGCAAACCGTAAGCCCCGCGAAAAATTGCCCCAGCCGGAAGTTTCATGGCAATCTGACCCCTGCTGCGTTGCTATTCTGCGATCATCAGGGGATCTGGATGCCGATACGCTGACTTTGGAATGGCATGCGAATACACCGCAAGTCATGATCGCCGCTGCCGGTGTTCCGATTTTGGCTGGTAATTGGAATTCGTCCGTGCTGTTAGATGACGAAGTTCTGCCAACGCCAACCGCATGGAATTGTAGTTGCTGGTTCCTTGATCCGGAGACCGTTTTAGTGGAACTGGAAGCGGAAGGTGCCGCAGACGTAAGGCAAGTGCGACAGTTGCTCCTCGCGCCCTGCGATCGCTTCGTCATGCTGACCGACAGCGTTACCAGTCATGACCCGGAACGCAAAGTGCAGTTGGTCACATCTGTGCCGCTTGTCGACGGCGCGGCTTGTACCCCGTGCGATGTCACGCGGGAACTGACACTGTGTGTGGGGCCACGCACAGTGCGAACTTTTCCACTGTGGCTGGAGGACGATCGAATCCAGCACACGCTGGGCCGTTATCGGGAACACGACAGACATCTGGAACTAACGGGAGTCGGTAAAGGCGGCGTGACGCTGCCACTTGCTCTGGACTGGCATCCAAAGCGCATCGATCAGCCAGCTGACTGGACTCGATTATCCGTCACCGAATCGCGGCGGGCCGTGGGCGCTCATGAAGCCAGCGGGTTTCGGATCCGCATCGGCGATCATCAGGTGCTGGTTTATCGCAGTCTAATAGCCCCCACGATATCACGTGCCGTCCTTGGTCTGCATACTTGGGACGAATCTGTTTATGGCCGAGTCCCGTTGAAAGGCGGACTCCTACAACCGCTGGTTGAAGTTGAGTACCCTGAGTAATGAGCGTTTTCAAGGCCTGGACGAAGGCAGTCAAGGCGCCTTGATGGATTGCTGATGGACCACATTCTGGCAGAGCGGTCCCTGAAATTACGCAATCGTGCACGAGCAGCCCACGCGGGCCGAACTTCGCATGGACGTAAGATCCACAGACTCGCACCAAAACACGCAACTTCAAAAACTGAGCACTAGGTTCAGTCAAGAGCAGATGTCGGAGACGAATTCTGCGACATGTGTATTGCCTCAGTTCAAGCCGCGGCAAATTATCGAGGAAGCATCGCGTCGTCCCGCCGGAATCGGTATCATCCGAATTCGTTTTTGAATACCGATATCTGGAGTCTGTCTGATGTGGAATCACAGCACGCTTTTGAGTTATTGCGTGGCTTCATTGCTCGTCACTCTCAGCCCCTGCGCGACCGCGGAGGACGAGATTGAATTCAACCGTGATGTGCGCCCCATTCTTGCTGCGAATTGTTTTGAATGCCATGGTTTCGATGTCAAAACTCGCAAGGCCGATCTACGGCTCGATACGGCAGAAGGAGCTTATGCTGAGCACGATGGCGTGAGCGCCGTCAGGGCTGGCGACGTAGCTGGCAGCGAACTCTGGAACCGCATTAGCAGTCTGGATACTGAAGTCCTGATGCCTCCTCCGGAGTCCAAAAAATCGCTGACCGACGCTGAACAAGAGACGTTGCGTCGCTGGATCGAACAGGGCGCTCGGTACCAGAAGCACTGGTCGTTCGAACCGCCACTGTCATCGGCGATTCCCGACGTCCATCTGGCGGGATGGGTCAGAAATCCTGTCGATGCGTTCATCTTGGCAAAGCTTGAGCAGCAGAAACTTACTCCGCAACGTGAGGCTGCTCGAGAAGTACTGATTCGCCGCGTCGCGTTCACGCTTACGGGGCTGCCGCCAAAAATTGCAGAAGTCGATGACTACTTGCATGATGCCTCCTCCGAGGCGTACGAAAAAATGGTGGATCGATATCTCGCTTCGCCACATTTTGGGGAAGAACAGGCTCGGCAATGGCTAGATGTGGCGCGATACGCCGACACTCACGGTCTGCATCTGGACAACGAACGCGAGATGTGGGCGTATCGTGACTGGGTTGTCAAAGCTTTCAGTCAGAATCTGCCTTTCGATGAATTCACGAAGTGGCAACTCGCGGGCGATCTCCTGCCAGAACCGACTCAGGATCAGCTTATCGCCACGGGGTTCAATCGCTGCAACGTCACGACGAGTGAAGGCGGAGCCATCGCTGACGAATGGCTGTATCGATATGCGGTCGATCGCACAAGTACAACGATGCAGACATGGATGGGGCTCACAGCTGGCTGTGCCGTCTGTCACGATCACAAATACGATCCCGTGACGCAGCAAGATTTCTATTCCATGTATTCATTCTTCTATTCCACTTCCGATCCAGCGATGGACGGCAATATCAGCACGACAAATCCATTCCTAAAAGTGCCCTCCGCTGCCCAGAAAGTCGCCCTCGATGCCGCTCAGCAACTGGCCGCCACTTCGAAGACTGACCTTGATGATTCGCTTGCTGCGATCGAGTATTCCGATCCGGCAAATACTGCTGCCGCAGCGACGCCTGATCTGGTCGAAGTCAGTGATGTCCTCATCGACGATATTTTCCCACGCGGGACTAATACACGGAATACGTCCCGCAACGAGATGACATGGCGGCTTGATCCAGCATTCGGCGCAAAGTCCGGCCGACGTGTGATTGAACTGGCATATGGATCGCAGTATGACCTGAACCTTGATTTCACGCTGATTCCTGTTGTTGTCCCGCATGATGGCCGGCTAGAATTTGCCCTGCGGATTGATCCCTTCAACCCCCCGCAGGCGTTTGCCGTGCAATTTAACGATGGCGAAAATCGCCGCGTCGTTTGGGGCAAAAAATCCATCATCGGCTTCGACAAAGTCGATGCCGATCTGGGGCCGATTCCGCCTGCGGGTGAATGGATTCAGGTTTCCATTCCTTTCGAATCAGCTGGATCAAAGGCTGGTGCCCACGTCAAGAGCATGGTGCTGATTCAGCACGGCGGCAAAGTGTGGATCGACGACATGCGGATCGCGGGAAAGACAGATCGCGTGAGCGATCCATTGTCGTCGTTCGACCGTTGGTGGAAAATGAGCAAAGGGACAAATCCTGCAGGCATCGATGGCGAACTTCGGACGCTGCTGGTGGCCGGCCAGCACGTTTCCGGCTCCGCAGAACAACGCAACCAGCTCCTGCGATTCTGGCAGCAGAACGTGCAACGTATTTCAGAATCGCCAGTCGCCCAGATGCGTGAAGCTGCGAACATCGCCGATCAAAATGTGGCGAATATCAGCGGCACGATTCCAGGCACGTTCATTTTTACTGATCTGGCGGCACCACGCGATGCGTTTATCATGTTGCGAGGTCAATACGATAAACCCGGCGAAAAAGTTTTGCCGCGTGTTCCAAAGGAATTTCCTCCGCTTAAAACGGTGGACGGCAACCCATTCCCTGCGGATCAGCGCGCAAATCGCTTAGATCTCGCGCGTTGGCTCTTGGCTGAAGAAAATCCACTCACCACGCGCGTCACGGTCAATCGCGTCTGGCAGCAACTGTTCGGGACCGGGCTGGTCAAGACGAGTGACGATTTTGGGACAAGGGGTAGCCTGCCCAGTCATCCCGCATTGCTTGATTGGCTGGCCGTTCATTTTCGCGCATCCGGCTGGGACATGAAACAGATGTACCGGCTGCTGCTGACTTCGGCGACATTCCGTCAGGATTCGGCAACTACGCATGATCTGCAACAGTTGGATCCTGAAAATCGCTTATTGTCCCATGGTCCTCGGCTGCGACTCGATGGTGAACAACTCCGCGATAATGCATTGGCCGTGAGTGGGCTTCTAAATTCCGCGATGGGTGGTCGCGGTGTGATGCCGTATCAACCGCCGGACATTTGGGAGCCGGTTGGTTACGAAAACAGCAACACGCGATTTTACATGCAGGATCACGGCGAAGATTTGTATCGCCGAAGTCTGTACTGTTTTATCAAACGGACGGCACCGCCGCCTTTCATGACGAACTTCGACGGCCCGAATCGCGAACAGTTCTGTTCCCGTCGCGAACGCAGCAACACGCCGCTGCAGGCATTGCAGTTGATGAATGACGTGCAGCATTTCGAAGCCGCTCGCGCGCTCGCGGAACGTGTGCTAGCTGAAGGCGGCGCGGACACTAATTCTCGGCTAGAGTTTTTGTATCGGACCGTCTTGTCACGTAAACCCACGGCAGACGAAATCGAAATTGTAACATCCGCTTTGCAAACACAGTTAAAGTTATTTGCTGCTGACGTCAACGCTGCAACCAAAGTAATTCAGGTCGGTGAATCAGAATCACAGAAAGTTGCCGCTGAACTTGCGACTGCGGCGTGGACGATGATTGCAAATCTGATTTTGAACTTGGATGAGTCGGTCATGCGAAATTAGGGTGTGGGATGCTGCCTGCACAGATCGAGAATAATCATGAATTCCATTGACGATTATCGGTTGTCACAGACACGGCGACAGTTCTTCGGCCACGGTGCGTTGCGGATGGGGAGCGTTTCACTGGCGTTGCTGGCTGCACAACGCGCGTCTGCTCAGGAAACGGCGTCTGGAGCGCGAGTTCATCCGCCGTTGGCAGGCTTCCCACACTTCGCCCCAAAAGCAAAATCCATCATTTATTTGCACATGAATGGTGGACCTTCGCAGTTGGACACATGGGACTATAAACCGCATCTTTCCGCGCATTTTGACAAGGATCTGCCCGATTCAATTCGGTTAGGCCAGCGCATTACAACGATGACCAGCGGCCAACCGCGTTTGCCAGTGGCGCCGTCGCTCTTTAAGTTTGCTCGTTACGGTCAGGCTGGAACATGGGCGAGTGAACTGCTGAAGCATACGGCTCAACACATCGACGACATCGCGTTGGTTCGCAGTGTGCATACAAACGCCATCAATCACGATCCTGCGTGTACGTTTGTCACGACCGGCAATGAAGTGCCTGGCAAACCCAGTCTAGGTTCATGGCTGGCGTATGGACTTGGCAGTGAAAGCAACAATCTGCCGGCATTTGTGGTACTCACCCCGCGTTGGACGTCAAAACAGGCGGCACAGGCTTTATTTTCACGCATGTGGAGCAGTGGGTTTCTGCCATCGAAGTACACCGGTGTCGCGCTGCGAAGTGTGGGCGATCCGGTTCTCTACATCGATAACCCGGACGGCGTTTCTACGCGTCATCGACGGGCAATGCTGGACACGCTAGCAGAGCTGAATCAGCAGACGTTTGAACGCTTCGGTGATCCAGAAACACAGACTAGGATTGCCCAATACGAAATGGCATTTCGGATGCAAAGCAGCGTGCCGGAACTGATCGATTTGTCAGGTGAAACGCAGGCCACGCTCGATATGTACGGGCCGGAAGTTTCGAAACCAGGAACCTTTGCCGCCAGCGCGTTACTTGCGCGCCGCATGGTCGAACGCGGCGTGCGGGCGGTGCAGATTCTGCATCGCGGCTGGGATCAGCACGGATCGTTGCCGAGCGAGATTCGGCATCAATGTTATGACACAGATCAGCCCTGTGCCGCGCTGCTGCAGGATCTAAAACAGCGTGGCCTGTTACAGGACACACTGGTCGTATGGGGCGGTGAATTCGGCCGTACGGTGTATTCGCAGGGTTCTTTAACAGCCACAAATTATGGTCGCGATCATCATCCTCGCTGCTTCAGCATGTGGCTGGCTGGCGGCGGCATTAAAGGTGGCATGGTCTATGGGGAGACGGATGACTTCAGTTACAACGTCATTGACAAGCCGTGTCATGTGAATGATCTGAACGCTACTCTTCTGCACTGCCTTGGGATTGACCACGAACGCTTTTCCTATCGTTTCCAAGGCTTGGAGCAGCGTTTGACCGGCGTGGAACCACAGCATGTCCTCCAGGAGATCTTGGCATAACACGTAACCTGCCATATCGTAAGGATCTCGCATCGTGCGGTCCGCGGAGGGTATGTGTGCCATGCGGTCCTTGTTGGAATCAGTTCAAGACGTCTTTCACGACATTCCCGAACACATCCGTCAGTCGATAATCTCGTCCTGCGTGGCGGTAGGTGAGATGTTCGTGGTTCAGACCGAGAAGATGAAGAATCGTGGCGTGAAAGTCAGGCATCGTGACTTTATTGTCTTGAACGTAATAGCCAAATTCGTCAGTCTGGCCAAAAGTCATGCCACCTTTCACACCGCCGCCGGCCAGCCAGACACTGAAGGCGTGCGGGTGATGATCGCGACCGTCGGTGCCCTGAGCGGCAGGCGTGCGACCAAACTCCGTGCCAAAGATGACCAGCGTGTCTTCAAACAGGCCACGTTGTTTTAGGTCCTGCAGCAGCGCAGCAATGGGCTGATCCACTTTTTTAGCGTTGGTTGTGTGATTGTTTCGCAAGTCGCCGTGGGCGTCCCAGTAATTCCGCGGATAGCTAAAATTGACCTGCACGAATCGTACACCTGCTTCTAGGCAACGGCGGGCCAGCAGACACTGGCGGGCATATTCGTCGGTTGGTTCGATGTTGACTCCGTAGCGTGCCTGAGTCTCGGACGTTTCGCGGGAGATATCCATGACTTCCGGAGCTTCGGCCTGCATGCGAAAACTCATTTCAAACGATGCGATGCGCGCTTCGAGTTGTGGGTCGTCACCGACTTTTGCAATGTGCTGCCGATTTCGCTGCATCAGCAGATCAAGCTGAAGTCGCTGCAGTGTCGGATCATCGCCGGGAGCAAGATTGGACAGTTGCGTCTCCCTAAAGTTTGTGCTGCCGTCGCCGATGCGGGTGCCCTGAAAGCTTGCAGGCAGAAACGCCGATCCATAATTCTGCGTCCCTCCGTGATACAGCGATGGACTAAGGCTGATGAAGCCCGGCAGATTTTGATTCTCCGTGCCAAGCCCGTACAAGGTCCATGCTCCCAGACTCGGCCGCGCAAAGACTCCGCTGCCGGTGTTGATGTTTAGCAGTGCCGGGCCGTGTGACACCTGATCAGCCCCATTCATCGAACGGATCACACAGATGTCGTCGATACACGATCCGATCTGCGGAAATAAATCACTGACTTCGATTCCACTTTCACCGTAAGGCTGAAATTTCCAAGGCGAAGCCAACAGATTGCCTGTCGGAGCGAATTCAAATTTAGGCTTGGCAACCGGCAGTGGCTGCCCATTGAGTTCCGTCAACTTTGGCTTGGGATCAAAAGAATCGACATGAGACACGCCTCCGTGCATAAACAAAAAGATGACGCGTTTTGCTGTGGCAGGAAAGTGGGGCGACTGCGACGCCAGCGGACCTGCATTGACTGCATCAGCCACGGTTGACTGTGTGAGCAGGCTCAACAAAGCCAGATTTCCAAAGCCGCACGCAGATTGGCGAAGCAGATGTCGTCGGGATAATGTCATGGTGACCTCAAGACGGTTTGTGTGGGAATCCCAGGTTCATTCCACGTACAGGAATTCATTCGAGCAGAGCAGAGCCTGGCTGTAACTCTGCCACGCCATCAGCAGTCGGGTTTCAGCCGGGCGAGCCTGAGCGATTGAGGACGCGGCATAGGCTGCGAGGAATTCGCTTGCCTGAACTGATTCGTTGGGAGTTGGATTTCTGCCAAACACCAACTGATGAACTTGTACAATTCGTTGTCCGTCAGCTTGAGACGCATCCGCCAGCAGACGTTCGGCAAGGGCTTTAGCTTGATCACGAACAAACGGACTGTTGAGCAGAAACAGGGACTGCGAGGCAACCGTCGTCTCGCTACGCACAGCGGTCACCCCATTTGGATCAGCGGCATCGAACAATGCCAGCACATCCGGCAGCATGTTGCGGACGATTGGAAGATAGATGCTGCGTTTGCGAAACGTTGTGTAGATCGGATCGTCCGCAGCAAGCCGATTTGGCAAAATCATGGCCCCAATATTTTCGGCTTTACTGACAAGATACTCACCACTTTCGTTTGTGCCGGGAATCCGATCCAAAGTTCCGCTCACTGCCAGCAGAGCATCGCGGAGTTCCTCTGCCGACAAACGTCGTCGATGAAAAAGTGCGGAATTCGGGATTGAAATCGTGGTAGCGCCGCGACTCCTCGTTTCGGTCTCGGCATTCTGCATTTGATAGGCATTTGACAGTACGACCAGCCGGTGCATCTCTTTCACGCTCCAGCCTGATTCGATGAATCGCGAAGCCAACCAGTCGAGCAATTCCGGATGCGAAGGACGTTCACCACGTGTTCCAAAGTTGTCACTCGTGGCGACAAGTCCGCGGCCGAAATGGTGCTGCCAGATTCGATTCACCATCACACGGGCGGTGAGCGGGTTGTCAGGGCTCGCGATCCAGTGCGCGAGTTCCAGACGACCGCTGCCAGCCACATCACGGGCGTTCACGCCCAACGCGTTGTGATTCCCCAGAATTTGCACAAATCCGCGAGGAACAGTTGCCCCCAGTGTGAACCGATTCCCCCGCGTGTGGATTCGCAGGTTTCGTGGCATCGTTTCTTTGGGTGCCATGACGATGATTGGTTCTTGCCCATCACTCTGTGGAATCGGGAATTCCCACCACATCGTGGCATTCCGATTTTCATTTTGAAACGGCTCCGTACTCCGAAATATTCCGGCTAACGCATAGTAGTCCGCGGTACGGATGGCATCAAACTTGTGATCGTGGCAACGGGCACATGCGATCGTCAGTCCCAGCATCGCACGGCCTGTCACGTCAATTTGATCATCCACAATATCAAGACGCGACTGCTCTTTGTCCGTCTCCGCCAAAGCCTTTGGCCCAACCATGAGGTAACCTGTCGCTATGGTCCGCCGTGAGTTCGTCTCTACCGAATCTGTTGATGGCAACAGATCGCCAGCCAGTTGCTCAATGAGGAACTGGTCATACGGCAAATCCTGATTGAACGCATTGATGACATAGTTACGATATCGCCATGCATACCGCATGACAGCGTTGGCATCATTCGCAGTAGTTTCCGCATACCGCACAACATCCAGCCAGTGCCGGGCCCAGCGTTCGCCGTAATGAGGCGATGCAAGCAGTCGATTCACGACGTGCTCATAGTCCTGCGGAGACTCATCCGCCAGAAACGCCGCCACTTCCTCCGGAGTCGGAGGCAGGCCAGTCAGATCAAACGTCACGCGTTTCAACAGTGCAAGTTTGTCCGCTGGCAAGGCAGGTTTCAGCCCGGCATCTTCGAAGGTCTTCAGCACAAACTGATCCACCGGCGATTTGACCCATGCAGCGTTGATGATGGCCGGTAGGTCGGACTTTTTCACAGGCTGCCATGCCCAAAAGCTCTGTTCGTCTGCCGTGAAAGTGGCCTTCGGAGCCAACTGGCTGAACCGCGGCAGTGTCAGCCCGAATTTTTCGGCGAGATGCCCCTCAACGGCCAAACGCTCTCCGACTGCTAACGCCCTGTTGTAAACGATGACTTCGCCCACGTCGCCCTGAATCGCACCGGCCCAACTGACGGCTTTGCCAAGATACGCTCCAATGTCGGAACGGTGCTGAATGTCAGGAACGGTGTCTTGACCTGCAAGCAGTCCACCCGCTGGCGGGACTGCTGGTTCTCCGTTGAGATAAAACTGTGTCGTCGTCCGCATGGGACCAGGTTGCTTCGTCACAGTCAGAATAATCGTCCTGCCGTAGTGAGCTTTGAAAGAACCACTGCCGAGGGAAGCGTCATGATTCCAGCCACCGGCGAAATGCAGTGCGTGATCATCGCCGCGATTGATCTGTATCAAAGCTGCAAGCGGGCGACCCGGATCGCCGCCCGGATTCGCGGGATTGCCAAATCCGAAAACACCATCAAAGGGCGGCAGAGCTTCATGCGGCTGCAGGTTCATCACCAGGATGATGGACAACGCCGCATCGCCGCGAATGTCGAACGGACGATCCGGGGACGAGGCGAGCCCTGAAGTCGTCTCAAATCGCACCGCCGGGCGTTTCAACAAGGCACTCTCTTTGGCAAACTTCGGAGGCAATCCAACTCCATCGACGCGGACTCCTTTTGTCGCCGACACATCGCGCCCATGACCGCTGTGATCAGGCCAAAGATTCACAGGATCGCCATCGTTGAGCGTCAGGGAGTCTGCTTTGAGCCATAACTGCAGCGACTTTGCCAATTCGCCTGCATTGGGTGCTATCGATGGCGGAATCTCGGTGTTCGTGGCCGTGTTCGGAGCCACTGTCGTCGCTGCATCTGGCCAGAGAGCTCCAGTTCTGATCCACTCGGCGATCCCCGCAATCTGCACCTCCGTCAACTTGCCGTCGGGAGGCATTTTGAGCCCGTTCTCATGTCGTACGGCCTGCAACAGCAAACTCTCATCTGGTTTTCCGACGATGATCGCTGGCCCTGTCTCACCACCTTTTTGCATTCCCTCACTAGAATCAAGCCGAAGTCCACCTTTCGTCATCGCTTCCGAGTGGCATTTGAAACATCGTGCGATCAGCACGGGGCGGACGTTCGTTTCAAAGAATCGTTCGGCCTCGGCGTTCTGCGTTGTGTCCTGACAAAAGCCGCGGCTGGATGAACTCAGCAGCAGCGTTACGACGAGAAAGCTGAAATGTATTGCTGCAGTTTTCTGAATCATGGATTCACCTCTTACACAGTCGAGATCACACGCCACCAATTATTTCGAATAAAACTTCCCTTTGGTAGTCTGTGAACATCCGTATGTCAAAGTCTTACCGGACTTGCCCCTTGCCGCGGACTTGCTTTAGAAGGGTCGAGAGTTCCCGTACCTTGTCAGGCTGTTCGGCGTAGAGATTGTGTTTCTGCGCGAGGTCGTCACGGAGATTGTAAAGTTCGCCAGGATGTGTGTTCGGGGTGTAGCCGTGGGCCTGATCAAACCATGCAGGAACTTTGCTCACGGCTCCTGTTTTCGCTGCGATGAGCACCCAGTCCCCGTGGCGAAGTGCGTAGTCGTTAGCGTTTGTGTTATGGACCACCGTGTCGCGCGCACTGAGGGACTCACCTTTAATGAGCATGAGTTGGCTGTAACTATCTTCACCGGAACCAGCGAGGATGTCTGCTCCTACGACGGTAGCAATGGTCGCGAAGACGTCGATCTGACTGAGGATGCCGTCGTTCACTTTGCCTGCCGGAACGACGCCCGGCCAGCGGATCACGAAGGGAACGCGGTGGCCCCCTTCCCAGATGTCGCGTTTCAGGCCACGTAACGGGCCCATGCTGCGATGCTGGAAGTTCCGGATGCGATCGTAGGCGTAGTGTTCCGGGCCATTGTCAGCGCTGAAGATGACGAGCGTATTCTCCGCGAAGCCGCCGTCCTTCAAGGCCTGCAACACGCGGCCCACGGTGTCGTCCGTTTGTGTCACGAAATCACCAAAGCCGCCTGCCTTCGATTTGCCGATAAAGTCCGGCGTCGGCACGATAGGCGCATGCGGCGAAGTGAAGGGAAAGTAGAGGAAGAACGGTTCGTCCTGTTTCTGCTGGGCAATCCATTCCACGGCTTTCTCTGTGAGCTTCGGCATGACGGTCCAGAAGTCCCAGTCCTTCACGGAGGGGCCCGGCCGCGCCTCCCACGCGCCTTCGGCAGTCTGCTTTGGCGTGCTCAGCGGCACGGTTGGTTCGGTGATAACGCGGTCGTTCTCGAACCACGCATAGGGCGGGAAGTTCGGCACATCGTCGCCGAAGTAGTAGTCGAATCCATGCGACAACGGCCCGCCGGGGATCGGCTTGTTCCAGGCAAAAGCGTTCGGCGCGAAGCTGCCCTGCCCTTTTCCCCCTTCCCTAGTCGGCATGGCTCCGGGCCTCTTGATTGCATTCCAGTCCCAGCCGAGATGCCATTTGCCGATACACGCTGTCTTATAGCCTTTCGTTTTCAACATCTCCGGCAACGTTGTGCGGTCGGCATCAAGAATCGGCTGATCGAAGGCGTTCACGATGCCATGAAACTTCCGCCAGTGATACCGCCCATGCAACAGCGCGTACCGGCTTGGCGTACACACTCCGGACGAACTGTGTGCATCCGTAAATCGTGTCCCCTGCGCGGCGAGGCCATCCAGATTCGGCGTGGGAATCCTGGACTCCGGGTTCTGTACGCCGAGATCACCATAGCCCATGTCATCGGCATAAAGAATGACAATGTTGGGCCGCATGGGCGGCGCTGCTGCCTGCAGAAGTGACCACGACGTTAGCAGCAAGGCGAGTGTTGTGAAGAGAGATCGGTTCATGGGCTTTGTGCTTTTCTCGTCAGACATTTGAGCCTAGGACGCGAGTTACTTCGACTTTAACCCGACCGTATTCACTGCGATGACCCGGTACTGATACGTCTTCCCGGCTTCGGCTGTGGTGTCCTTGTATTTCATCTCGACTAATGGTTGCGTGGGGGTGTCGCTGTAGGACAGATTTTGGAAAATTGGACGTCCGAAAGCGTTCTTCCCTTGCTCCGGAACATCGGCGAGAAACTGCCCATCACGCTCGATCATAAACCTAGCAAGCCCGCTTTCGAGATCAGCGTCGGCGGACCACGTTAGCACATTTCCGACGACGTTTAGGTTTGTTGGAGCAACCGGGGCAGTTGTG